>Ga0163179_10000006_pt1 | contig 280652 bp, 205 predicted proteins | sample AtlANTMetagenome_FD_109643 | JGI IMG/M metagenome (GOLD analysis project Ga0163179, IMG submission 109643) | Marine eukaryotic phytoplankton communities from the Atlantic Ocean - Atlantic ANT 2 Metagenome | ecosystem: Environmental > Aquatic > Marine > Oceanic | place: North Atlantic Ocean...
AAGAAGAAGGCCAAGAAGAAGGCCAAGAAGAAGGCCGCGAAGAAGACTGCCTCCAAGAAGACGGCTACGAAGAAGAAGACCGCGAAGAAGGTCGCGAGCAAGAAGGCCACGACCAAGACGAGCGCGGACGAATAGGCCTCTCGAGGCTGCGAGCTTGCCAAAAGAAGCTGACGAGAGGATCGTTCGATCCCGCGCATTCCCAGAGCCCAAGGAGACCAGTGAGCATCCTGCGAAGAATGCTACGTAAGCCAGCTGCCAGCCGATCGAACGAGCCTGACCCGCAAGGTCGGCATGTGTTCATCTTCGGCGTCTGGGGGCGGTCTTCGACGACCGCGCTGCAGCGCATCCTCAACTCGACCGGGGAGATCTGCATCTGGGGCGAGCCGGGCCAGCTGCTGATGGACGACCTGCTGCTTGCGCACGCGAAGCTGCAGGACGATCCAAAGCGGCACCAGCAGCCAAAAAATCTCCACAAGTCATTCGCCAGACGTGATCACACGCTCGACGTGTCGATGGCGCGCGCCGACTGGCGACCGGCGCTCAGCCACATTCGCCACGCCATCCTGAGCATGCTCGCGCCCGTCAACGGCATCCAGCGAGTCGGCTACAAAGAGATCAACGTTCGCGGGCCAGAGACGCACGCGGCGCTGCGTGACCTCTTCCCCAACTCAGAGCACATCTTCCTCTTTCGGGATCCCGTAGAGCAATGGCAGAGCACGCTCACGATGGATGCGTGGCGCTCGTATCACAGCCTTGACAGCTACCTCGAGGTCGTCGAGCGAAACGCACGGGCCGCCCTGGAGGCTGGTGGGATCTTCCTCGAGAACCGTGACGTCCGCGACGAAGCGCGCGTGCGGCACCTCATCGAGCACCTCGGGCTACCGGCCTTCGACCTCCGCGCGATGAAGAAAGAAGTCTTCGCGTCAAAAGGGCGGCCCCAGGCCGCCGCGCCGGACGCAGCGGCGATCCAGGCGCGACTCGGCGAGACCTTCGGGGAGATGTGCGCGCGGCGCGACGACTTCTTTTCGGGCCTTGACGCTGCGTCGTAGCCACTCGAACGCTTGGCTCACCGAGTCACATGGCCGATGATCTCGGTATGACGTCCGCCCTGCCCCCAGACGTGGGAGCCATCGACCCGACCCTCGATCTATTCGAGGAGGTCGACCGGCTTCGCGCGGAACGCAAGGCTGTCATCCTGGCGCACTTCTACCAAGATCCAGACATCCAAGACGTCGCCGACCACCTCGGAGACTCTCTTGATCTGGCCAAGCGCGCGCGCGACGCCCGCGACGCCGAGGTCATCCTGTTCTGCGGGGTCCACTTCATGGCGGAGACCGCCAAGATCCTTAACCCTGGCAAGACCGTGCTGCTCCCGGACGCCGCCGCGGGCTGCTCCTTAGCAGAGCAATGCCCGCCGGATCAACTGAGGGCTTGGAAGGCAAAGCACCCCGACCACTACGTGGTCATGTACATCAACTGCAGCGCTGGCACGAAGGCTGAGGCAGACATGATCTGCACCTCCTCGAACGCCGAGAAGGTCATCGCCTCGGTCCCAAAAGACCGGCCGATCCTGTTCGGGCCGGACAAGAACCTCGGCGCCTTCTTGATGAAGAAGACGGGCCGACAGATGGACATGTGGCCAGGTGCTTGCATGGTGCACGAGACCTTCAGCGCACAAAAGATCATCGGCCTGAAGGCCCAGCACCAGGGCGCGCAGTTCATCGCGCACCCCGAGTGCGAAGATCACGTGCTCATGCTCGCCGACTTCGTCGGCTCGACCTCCAAGCTGCTGCAGTTCGTGAAAGAAGACGAAGGGAGCAAATACATCGTCGGCACCGAGACCGGCATCCTGCATACGATGAAGAAGCAGGCACCCCATAAAGAGCTAATCCCGGTGCCGTTCGAAGACCGCACCGCCGCGTGCCAAGGCTGCAACAGCTGCCCACACATGAAGCTCAACACCATGGAGAAGATCTACCTCGCTCTGCGTGACCTGCAGCCGCGGATCGAGATGGAGGAGACGCTCCGTGAGCGAGCGCGCCTGCCGCTGGAACGCATGCTGGCGATTAGTTGAGCGGCTCCGCAGAGGTCACCGCTGTCGACCGAAGCGCGCCGACGCGTCGGGTGCCGTGGTTCCCGTTGATCCTGGCGGTCTCGTTGATCTCCTACACCGCGGCCAGGATGAGCGGCCTCGACGACCGCCTCCCGTACGAGCCAGGGCCAGCGCTCGCGCAGGAAAATGTCGCGCCCGGCACACCGGACCAGACGCTCGATCGGCTCCGCGAGGCCTTCCTGCGTGGCCGATCTGCCTGCTTGCTCACCCAACCCCCGCGACTACATGAGTGCTGGCCCTTAGCAGGGATCGAGTTCGAACGGGCCTTGCGCGTATCAGCTTCCATGCAGCAACAGCGCCCAAGCCCGCTGCACGACGCGGTCTGCGAGCTGATCGAGAAGCGCCGCGCGTTCGTGCTCGAGGAGGACTTGTTTGGGGATAACTCTACCCATCCGTGGCGCTACTGGACCTACGAGCTCTTCCACCGAGGCGGTCGCCGTCGCCTCCTGGTCGTCCCGATCGATCTCACAGCGTTCCCCCGCGCGCGCTGAACGCGCAGAGGTCCACAGATCGGTTTCTGACAGGCCGTGAAACCTAGCCTGCCCGATGGCAAACTCCCATTGGCATGGCCGACCTGAGCATCCAACCTCTAGCTGACGAACTACGCTCGGCGCGATCAGCGAAGCCATGTGTCCTGGTGATCTTCGGCGCGACCGGCGACCTGACGCGGCGCAAACTCGTGCCGTCGCTGATGGGGCTGAGCAAAGACGGGCTGTTACCGTCGACGTTCTCGGTCGTCGGCTTCGCGCGCAGGCCTTGGACGAACGCGTCGTTCCGCGAAGTGCTCGCCGAAGGCGTCGAGCAGTTCGGACGCTCTGAAACGGCGGCCCACTTCGCCGAGCACCAAGACGCCTTCGTCTACCACCAATCGGACTTCAGCGACCCCAAAGGCTACGAAAGCCTGAAGCAACGACTCGAGGAGATCGACCTCACTCGCGGCACGAACGGGAATCGAATCTTCTACCTCGCGACGCCGCCGAGCGCCTACTCGCCCATCCTTAGCAACCTCGCCGCGGCCGGGCTCTCCACCGAACAAGATGGAAGCTTCGCGCGCGTGATCGTAGAGAAGCCGTTCGGCCACGACCTCAGCACCGCTGCCGCGCTGAACCACGAGGTCAACACAGCCTTCCCCGAGCAGCAGGTCTTCCGCATCGACCACTACCTCGGCAAAGAGACGGTGCAGAACATCCTGGCGCTGCGATTTGCGAACGGGATCTTCGAGCCGCTGTGGAACGAGAAGTTCGTCGACAGCGTGCAGATCACCGTCGCCGAGTCCATCGGAGTCGGCTCCCGCGGCGCCTACTTCGAGGAGTCCGGCGTCATCCGCGACATGATCCAGAACCACCTCATGCAGGTGCTGACGCTGGTCGCGATGGAGCCGCCAGCCGCGATGACCGCAGACGCCGTCCGCGACGAGAAGGTCAAGGTGCTCAAAGCCATCCGCTCCTTCGACCCCGACGAGGTCGAGCGGGCGACGGTGCGCGCGCAATACGCCGGCGGCTCCTTCGCTGGGGAAGACGTCAAGGGCTACCGACAAGAAGACGGCGTCGCCGATGACTCGATCACCGAGACCTACGCAGCGGTCCGGCTGCAAATCGACAACTGGAGATGGGCTCGAACGCCGTTCTTCCTGCGCTCCGCCAAGCGCATGCCGCGTCGCGCTACCGAGGTTGCGATCCAGTTCAAGAAGCCGCCGCACGCCCTGTTCGATGCTGACAAGGCCACGACGCCGAACATGCTGTTGTTACGCATCCAACCTGACGAAGGCGTGGCGATGCGCTTCGGAGCCAAGGTGCCGGGCCCTGACGTCCGAATCCGAGACGTCCGGATGGACTTCCGCTATGGCACGGCGTTCGGGAGCGAGACCGCCGACGCCTACGAGCGCCTGCTGCTCGACTCCATCTTAGGCGACAACACCTTGTTCGCGCGCGCTGACGAAGTCGCGGAAGCGTGGCGCATCGTCGACTCGATCATTCAAGGATGGCGACACTCGGCGCGACCACCGCTGGGTTACACAGCGGGAACCTGGGGGCCACCAGAAGCAGATGCGCTGCTCGGAGAAGGCCGCTCCTGGAGACGGCCGTGAACGCTCCGTCGTTCGACCGAACCGAGACCCAGCACGCGGCGTGGACCAACCTGGACGACGCCCTGAACTCACTCTGGGGCGCCTGCATGCAGGACCGGCAGGGCTCTGACGTCGCGCGCGCCATGACCGCCAACTTCGTCGGCGTCGCGGCAGCGCCGCATGCGAGCTGCTTAATCGACGCCGCCAAGCAGCTGCAGCGTCGCTCGCCGTGCCGTGCGTTCTTACTGGTGATCGACGAGGACGCCCCCAACGAAGTCGCCGAGCTGACCGCGACGACGCGGCGGCATGGACCGCTCCGCGACATCGTGCTCGAACAGATCGTGCTGCGGCTGCGCCGCGACGATCTCCGCCGCGTGCCGGGCTTGCTACGCCCGCTCATGCTAGACGAGCTCCCCAGTCACATGCTCTGGGCGCTGCCCTGGCCCAAAGATGAGCAGCACTTCGAGATTTTGATCGAGATGTGTCAGCACGCCATCGTCGACTCACGCTCGTTCGGCGACCCAGTACACGACCTGCAGATGCTCCGCGAGCGCCGCTCACGCGGCGAACAGATCAGCGACCTCAGCTGGCTGCGCCTGCAGCCTTGGCGCCGGGCGCTCGCCGAGGCCTTTGAACGCTTCGAATGGAGCCCCGGCACTTCGGTAGACGCGACGATCAGCCACGGTCGAGAGGCGCGCACGGCGGCTTTACTCCTATCGCACTGGCTACAAGAGCGCTTGTGCGCCGAAGTCACGATGGCGCCAGACCCTGACGACGCGCTGATGGGACCGACCTACGTCGCGCTAGTGGTGGGGGAAATCGAGATCATCGTCGCCCACCGCGACGGCATGCTGACCACGCACGTGACCACACCTAACGTGTGCCTGCTCCCGTTCACAAACAGCGCAGTACGCGGCAACGACGCCGAACTGCTAGTCCGAGCGATGGACGATCAGTAGCGACGACAGCGGCCTCCTCAGGCGGCTTGAGCCTCGTTTAGTGACCCTTCTTGGCCGTGTCTTCGGCCGGCTTGCCGTCCTCGCCGGACTCACCGTGAACCTCATGACCGCCAGTCACGGTGTCCGCCGGCATCTGCTGCGGCTCCCATCCGATCAGCAGCAGCATCGCAAAGAACCCGAGCACGTAGCCGACCGCGACATGCCAGCCGTGCAGGATCCAATTCTTGACTGACTTAGCCTCTGGGAACAGACCAGCGAGCGCGACACCTGCGGACGAACCGAACCAAAGCATCGAGCCGCCATAGCCCACCGTGTAGGCCAGCAACCCCCAATCGTAGCCGTCCTGATCAATCGCCAGCTTGGTCAGCGGGATGTTATCGAAGAACGCCGATACGAAGCCCAGCGTCAACGCCGTCCACTCAGACGGCGACGGCAGCTCTTCGACAGGCATCATCGACGCCGCCGCGACCAAGCACACCAGGAAGACCATCCCGTGCGCCGCGTGCGGCAGCGCCTTCCAGTTCGCCTTGCTGATCAGTTGGCCCACGGCGATCGCGATCCAGACTCCAGCTGCGGGGAAGCCCCAGGCGATGTTCGTCGAGATCGTCCCGGCGATAATCATCGCGACGATCAGGAGCTTGAACTTATCGACCGGCGGCGACGCCTCCGTCGGCTTGACCAGCGGCTGCAGCGAGTTCTGCTGGGCGCTAGCGAAGAAGCCGAAGAACGCGATCGCGACGATCGCGCCGATAGCCGCCTCGACCACCCACAGCGGTGACGCGCCGCGGATCCAGATCATCGTCGTCGTCGTGTCCCCGATCACGGAGCCGGCGCCGCCCGCGTTCGACGCCGCGACCATCGCGGCGAGGTATCCGATGTGGACCCGCCGCTTGAAGAGCGTGATCGCGGCCGCGCCGCCGATGAGCGCCGCCGCAATGTTGTCTAGCAACGCCGACAGCACGGCGATCAGCAGCAGCAAGAGGAACGGGCCGAACTTGCCCGTCGGCAGCTTATCGGCCAGCTTCTCCGGCATGTGGCTGCGCTCGAAGTAGTCCGCGAGGATCGCGAACCCAAGCAGCAACCCAGCGAGGTTAACGAGCTCGTGCCACTCACCGCCGAAGTGGCCCAGCACGGTGCCGTCAGGGTTGTGACGAGAGTGCGGGAAGCCAACGGAGAGGCGGATGATCAGCGCGCCGATCATCCCGGTCACCGCGATCTGCACGGCATATTTATGAAAGCGCGCGATCCCCAGAAGGGTGGCCGCGAATAAGCCGAAGAGGAGGTAGTTAGTCACTAGCTGCGGGAGAGGGGAACCCGGGGACGACGTGTATCCTGCCGCAACACAAGACCGCAGCCAAACCGAACCCGCAACAAACTCGCGTGGCTGCGACGCAGCTAGCGACGCGCGACGTCCACCCAGACCAACCGGTGATCCGACGCCTCGGCGAGCGACAGCGTCGGTTCGAACGAGCGCGGCCAAAACACCCCTGCGCCCGCGACTGAGAGAGCGCGAGCAGGCAACGCGTAGTCGACGCGGAGGTTGCCCGGCCCCTTGCCGGGCTCGTCAGAGAAGTCAGCGGTGTCCAAATGAGCGTCGCCTCGGTGCTGCATGTTGGCGCCGAACTGCTTCAGCTTCTGTTCGGGGCCGCCGAGGCTCTTTGGCTCAGCGTCTTCGACGCGCGGGTGCGTGAGCAAGGCCAGCAGCGCCTCCCGGCGCGAGTCCCCATCGACGGGGTCACAGTTGAGGTCCCCCAGCAAGACAAACGGGGCTTCGCCAGCGAGTCCGCCGCTGGCGCCGCGGTCATCGATGACCCAGCCGGCCATCTCAGGCGTCAAGTAATCGACCCAGAAGCGGATCTCATCGTGGTTACGGCAGCCGTTGCGGTCCTCCTCACCGTCGAAGGCCGGGGGCGTCGGATGGCTGCAGAGCGCATGCACCACGAATCCTTCCTCGCGCGGGCCCACGCCGATCGGTACGTCCCAGTGGCTCTTCGAAGAGAGTCGCAGGTGCTGCCAGACCTCGTCTGCGTAGTAGCCTGGCGGCCGCAGCGCGCCAGGCATCGCGCTCCACTTGAGCGCCTGAAACGTGCGCACCTGGTCTTCTAAGATCGGATAGCGGGACAAGAGCGCCATCCCGTATTGGCCCGGGAAGCGGCCGTAGCCGTAGGCGTCCTGTGGACCAAGGAGCTCGCCGTCGCCGTCGAGGTCCTTGCCCGACATGACCCCGGTGTTAACCGGGGCAGAGAACCGGAAGGCGAAATCGATGGGATCTTGACCGCCCTGTGAGATCGCGAGGTATTCGTCGGCGAACACCCGCGCCGCCTCCCCGGCCTCGTCCCAGTCGAGTTCGTTGAGCAAAATGACGTCGACTTCGGCGCGCTGGATGACCTCAGCCAGCCGCTTCGCCGGAGCGCTGCCGCCGCCACGGAGCTCCGCGAGCAACCCGCCAGCCTCGGCTCGATTCAGCGCGAGGTTGTAGGTCGCGAAGCGCACGCTGGGCCGACCGCCGCGCTGATTCCGGGTCGCTAGGTGATAGACCAGCGGCACCGAGAGCCCGATGCAGAGCACCGCCATCCAATTGTAGTTGAGCTTCATATGTTATTGGTCGCCGAGACGCCTCTGGACGATGCGAAGATCCCCTGGTTGGCGGCCCAGCGCAACCGCAGAGCGGTTCGCAGCCGACAACCCTTGTGCCGCCCGGGCCCGGCGTGGAAAGTGCTCGCCGCATGAACACCTCCTTCCTGAAGAAGCTCGGCGTCAACAAGATCCACAGCGGCGCCTTCGACGGCTCATGGCGCAAGACCAAGGGCCAACTGCACTCGGTCGTCTCACCAGTCAACGGCAAGGAGGTCGGCAAGATCCGCATGGCGACCCCCGCTGACTACGCGGCGATTAGCAAGAAGGCGCACGCGACCTTCCTGAAGTGGCGCGAGCTGCCAGCGCCGCAGCGCGGCGAATACGTCCGCCAGATCGGCAACGCGTTCCGAGAGCACAAGGAGTTGCTCGGCAAGCTAGTGACCCTCGAGGCTGGGAAGATCGTGCAGGAGGGCCTAGGCGAGGCGCAAGAATGCATCGACATCGCCGACTTCGCGGTCGGCCTGTCGCGCCAACTCTATGGCCTGACGATCCAGAGCGAACGCGACCAACACCACATGCGCGAGATGTGGCAGCCGCTCGGCAGCGTCGGGATCATCACCGCGTTCAACTTCCCGATCGCCGTGTGGGCCTGGAACTCGATGCTCGCGCTGGTCTGCGGCGACAGCTGCATCTGGAAGCCGTCGCTCAAGACGCCCCTGACCGCGATCGCGATGACCAACATCGCCGCAAAGGTGCTCGGCAAGGAGTGGGCGCCGCTGGTCAGCTGCGTGATCGGGCCGGATGACACCGTCGGCTCAGCCCTGCTCGACGACCCGAAGGTCCCCCTCGTCTCGGCGACCGGCAGCACCCGAATGGGCCGCATCGTCGGCCCACGCGTCGCCCAGCGCTTCGGCCGCTCGCTGCTCGAGCTCGGCGGCAACAACGCGATCATCGTCATGGACGACTGCGACCTCGACCTCGCGGTCCGCGCGATCGTCTTCGGCGCGGTCGGCACCGCCGGCCAGCGCTGCACCACGACGCGCCGCGTGCTCGCGCACAAGAAGATCATCGACAAGCTGCAAGCGCGCCTGATCAAAGCCTACAAGACGTGCAAGATCGGTGACCCCTTCAACAGCAAGACGCTGGTCGGCCCGCTAGTCGACCAAGGCTCCGCGCAGGCCTTCAGCGACGCCGTCGCCGCGGCCAAGGAGCAAGGCGGGCAGGTCGTCCAGGGCGGCCGACGAGCGCGCGTGGCGCCAGCAGTGTCAGGCGGCGCTTACGTGCAGCCGACCATCGTGCGCTGCCCGAAGACCCTGCCGATCTGCAAGGAGGAGACCTTCGCGCCGATCCTCTACCTGATCCCGATCCGCTCGCTCGACCAGGCGATCGCGCTCAACAACGACGTCCCGCAAGGGCTCAGCAGCGCGATCTTCACTAACGACGTACGCGCAGCGGAGCGCTTCACCTCGTCGATCGGCAGCGACTGCGGCATCGCCAACGTCAACATCGGCACCTCGGGAGCGGAGATCGGCGGCGCGTTCGGCGGCGAGAAAGAGACCGGCGGCGGTCGCGAATCTGGCTCGGATAGCTGGAAGGCCTACATGCGCCGCCAGACTCAGACCATCAACTGGGGCACCAGCCTGCCGCTCGCGCAGGGCATCACGTTTGGATAGGAGATCGCGCTGCGGCCTCGGCGCCGCCGCCGCTCCGTCGAAAGGAGCGGCGCGCGCCCCGCGCTGAGATCGATGCGATGGCGGTTTCGCGCGCGCCGGGACGGTTGGGCTCGCCAAGGGCGCTGCCTACGGTAGAATGTCCCGGTTTCGCCCATGTTTGCCCACAATGCCGCCTTGGTGCTCGCCGCCGCCAGCTCTCTATGCGCTGGCGTAACGGCCCAGTTCACCAGCGTCCCGATGCCTCAAGTGCCGTGGACGACGAGCCAATTCGGCAGCGGCCAAGCTGTCGCTGACTTCGACGGAGACGCGGACATGGACATCGTCATCGCCACCTCAACCGGTGGCCCGCTGTTTCTGCTGCGCAACGACGGCAACTGGAACTTCACCAACGTCGGGTTCCCCGCGCAGCTGGGGCTTCACCCACACCCGCTCTGTCTGGTCGCCGCAGACGTAGACAACGACGGCGACCAAGACCTCTACGTCGGCGGGCACTTCGTCGCGGCGCGCCTCTACATCAACGACGGCGCCGGCGTCTTCAGCGACCAAGCCGTCGCCAGAGGGATCGTCCATGCAGACGATAACTACGCGGCGAGCTTCGGGGACTTCGACCGAGACGGCTGGCTCGACCTATACCTGGGGAACCGATCGAGCAACATCTCCACGATCCCCGCCGAGAACCGACTCTACCGCAACACTGGCGACGGTCACTTCGTCGACGTCACCGCCCAAGCAGGCGTCGCGGGCAACGGGCTCACGTTCGTGGTCGCCTTCATCGACTACGACGAGGACGGTTGGCCGGACCTGCTCGATATTCGTGACAAGGGCACGCCCACGGTCCCGAACGAGATGTTCCGGAACCTCGGCGACGGCACCTTCAGCGCCGTCGGCCCGCAGATCGGCGTCAACATGCCAGTCGACGGTATGGGGGTCGACTTCCTCGACGCCTTCAACGACGGCGGCGTCGACTTCTTCTGCACCGACGGCCAGCCCACCAACCTCTTCCACGTCTGGGACCCCACGACCTCGACCTACTCCGAAGTAGCCGCGACGCTTGGGATGCAAGGCACCAACAACGTCGTTTGGGCGTGCAACTTCTTGGACATATACAACGACGGCTGGCAGGACATGTTCACGGTCGTGGAGAACGCGCCGAACATTCTCTACCTCAATCCATGCGCCCCCCTCGCGGCAGCGCAGCCGTGGTTGGACATCGCCCCGTCCGTGGGTTTAGCGACCGCGCGGACGCAGTTCTGCGCGAGCACCGGCGATTTCGACGACGACGGTCGGGTCGACATCCTCAACCACTTCAACGTGGGCGGGCTCCTCCACCCCAATGGGATTGACCTGCTCGCCAACCACACGGCTAGCGGCAACTGGATCAAGCTCCGCGCGACGGGACGCGTCAGCAACCGCGACGGCCTCGGCGCCCGCTTCGAGGTCACAACAGCAGGTCACACACAGCGTCAAGCGGTCCGCAGCGGCATCGGCTTCCAGAGCAGCTCGGATCCACGGCTCCACTTCGGCCTCGGCAACGCGGCGACGGCCGACGAGATCCATGTGCGATGGCCGAGCGGCCAACATCAACATCTGAGCAATGTCCCCGCCAATCAGATCCTGGACGTCCTGGAGCCCATCATGACCTCCTCGGGGCCGACGCCCGTCGGCGGGAGCTCGACCGTCTCCATGTCGATACCCGGCGACGAAGGGCTGTCGTACATGATGCTGCTGTCGTTCTCGAATCAAGCGGGCATCACGCTAGGCAGCCAAACGCTCCCGATCGACTTCGACGCGCTGACTGCAGCGACGCTAGACCCGAGCAACCCGTTCTTCGTCGGGTCGATCGGCACCTTAGACGCTGCCGGTAACGGCAGCGCCACGCTGAATGTGCCGCCACTCCCCGCGCTCAGCGGCGTCACGATCTTCGCAGGCGGACTGACCGTGGACCCGAACTCACCCACACAAGTTCGCACCGTGATACACGCAGCCGTCGCGCTGCCGATCCAGTAGCTGCTCGGGCAGCAGCCACTGGTAGCGGACCGGAACGGACGATGGGTCATGCGTCGCCGAGCCGACCGCCGGCGCGACATACGCTGCGCCACATTTAGGGCAGGGCACTCGAGGAGCGCCGACACCCCGCTGCCCAAACACGCCATCTCATCGCGCGACTCCTGCCCCAGCCGCGCGCAGTCTCCGGGCGTGGACGACCACCTGCCGCCGCTGCCATGAGCGTTAGCGCATGCTCGCGGGCGCGGCTGCGGGCCTCTATAGTGGCAAACGGCAGCCTCCGCGCGCCTCCGCGCGCAGGATCACCGAGATCTCGGTGATATAGTAAAGATAGCGACGGCGAGCCTTCTCTCATTTGTCCACGCCATGTCCAAGCTTGATCTCTCCATCATCCTTGCAACGTTGGCCAGCGCCTCAGCGCTCCCAGGCCAGTTCGCAGAGGTGACCGCGCCGCAGGGCTTCAGCCAAGTCCCCTGGTCGACGGCGATCTACGGGAGCGGACAGACGGTGGCGGACTTCGACGGAGACGGCGACCTCGACCTCGTGGTCGCGCCGATGGCCGGCACGCCGTTCCGCATGTTCCGCAACGACGGCAACCTGATGTTCACCGACGTCTCCGCGCAGTCGGGGCTCGGCATGCATCAAAACCCTCACGCGGTCGAAGCAGCAGACATCGACAACGACGGCGACCAAGACTTATACGTCGGCGGCGCGTGGACGCCTGCGAAGATGTTCATCAACAACGGTAACGGCGTATTCACCGAAGAAGCCGTGGCCCGCGGCCTGACGCACAACGACGACAACTACTCAGCGAGCTTCGGCGACTTCGACCGCGACGGCTGGCTCGACCTCTACCTCGGCAACCGGCACGACGCCAACCCGGCGTTCGCCGCCGGGAACCGCCTCTACCGCAACACAGGCAACGGAAACTTCGTTGACGTCACCACGTCAGCCGGATGCGCCGGCGCCAGCCTCACGCTGGCCTGCATGTTCTTTGACTACAACGAAGACGGCTGGCCAGACCTCTTCGAGGTCGCGGAGAAGGCCGCGGTGCAGACCAACGAGATCTGGCGTAACAACGCCGACGGCACGTTCACCGCTGTCGCCGCGCAGCTCGGCGCCAACATCTCGCTGGACGGCATGGGCATCGACATCGCAGACGCCTTTAACGACGGCGGCGTCGACTTCTACGTCTCCGACGGTCCGCCAGACCACCTGTTCCAGGTCTGGGACCCGGTCAACCAACAATACACCGTCGAGACCAGCACCTTCGGCGTCCAGGGCGGCGGCGTAGGCTGGGGTTGCAACTTCTTCGACTACGACAACGACGGCTGGCAGGACGTCTACGTCGTGCAGGAGAACTACGGCAACGCGCTGTTCCATAACCCTGGCGCGCCGTTCGCGGCAGCCGTCCCGTGGCCGAACACCGCAGCAGCCGCAGGGCTCGACCAAGCCTACGCACAATTCACCGTGTCGATCTGTGACCTCGACAACGACGGTCGCCTCGACATGGTGCAGCGGTTCCACTACGGCATCCCCGTGCCAAACGGCGTGATCGCCTACCACAACCAGTACGCCGGTAACAACTGGCTGAAGTTCAAGACGCAGGGTCGGCGCAGCAACCGCGACGGCCTCGGCACCCGCATCACCCTGCACGCCGGCGGGCTGACGCAGCGTCAGTATGTTCGGAGCGGCGCAGGCTTCTTGAGCGGCAACGACCCTCGCCCGAACTTCGGCCTGAGCAACAACGCGCAAGCAGACTTAGTCGAGGTCGTCTGGCCGAGCGGTCAACACCAGTACCTGACGCAGGTCCCAGCCAACCAGATCCTCCACCTGCTTGAGCCGACCATCACCTCAACCGGCCCAGCGCCAATAGGCGGCACATCAACCGTGACGATGTCGATCCCTGGCGACGAGGGGCTCCCTTACATGCTGCTGCTATCGTTCAGCGACCAAGTCGGCGTCGCGCTCGGCAACCAGACGCTCCCGATCGACTTCGACGCGCTGACAGCAGCAACCCTAGACCCGCTGAATCCGTTCTTCGTCGGCTCGATCGGAACAGTCGACGGGAGCGGCAACGCCAGCGCGACGCTCAACGTCCCTCCCATGCCGATCCTCAGCGGACTGACCGTTTACGCGGGCGGACTGACCAGCGATCCTGCGAACTTCCCGCAGGCGCGCACGGTGCTGCAAGAAGCGATCTCAATCCCAATTCAGTAACGGGGAGAAGACGCCTCTTATTCGGCGACCGGCGCGAACCTAGAGTGCCTGGATGCATACGCACCGCCTCGCCGCCATGCTCGCGTTCGCTGCCAGCCCTGCGTTGTTGCCTGGGCAAGGACACGCTGAGATCGCCCAGGAGATCATCCGCGAAGGCGCGGCGAACAGCCGCGTCATGGAGTTCCAAGACGCGCTGTGCCACGAATACGGCAGCCGCCTAACGGGCTCGCGAGCGTTCGACCGCGCCGCCGACTGGGCCGTCCGTGAGTTTCGCGAGATGGGGCTCAAGGCCGAGCTCGTCGCGTGGGGCGAGTGGAAGGTGAGATGGGACCGTGAGCAGTGGATGGGCCGGATGGTGGCGCCGAGCGCGCTGGAGCTTCAAGTCGCTTGCCCGGCCTGGACTGGCGGCACCCGCGGGATCGCGCGCGGCGCGCTGCTGCGCATGCCAAAGGACGACGAGGCGCTCGAGGCGCTCACCGACAGGGTGTCCAGCGGCGGGCAATACTGGCTCTACGGCGCGCTGCCTCGCGGCCAACGCGGCGACCGCGTCCGCCAGCTCATGACGCAAGAAAACATCCACGGGATCGTGCAGTCTGCCGCCAGCACGGGGTGGAACGACAGCCGCTACCCCAATCAAATCCGCGTGTTTGGCGACCGCACCGCGGCGCTCCGGCCGTTCGAAGACCGACAGCGCTGGGCGCAAGCCGTCGTCAGAGATGACCAGAGCGCGCAACTAGAAGCAGCGCTGGACGGCGCCGAACCAGTCATCGTCGAGTTCGAGCTGCGTAACCGATGGACCGACGGCCCGGTCACCCTCAACAACGTCGTCGCCGACCTGAAGGGCAGCGAGTTCCCTGACGAATACGTGATCATCTGCGCGCACCTCGACAGCTGGCACCAAGCAACCGGCGCGACCGACAACGGCACGGGGACGTGCTCGACGCTCGAAGCCGCGCGCTTAATCACCGCGGCTGGGTTCCAGCCGAAGCGGACCATCCGCTTCATCCTCTGGGGCGGCGAGGAACAGGGCCTCCTCGGCTCCCGACAATACGTGGTCCAAAACCGCACACGCATGCACAAGGTCTCCGCGGTCTTTAACCACGACAGCGGCACCAACTGGGCGCACGCGCTGACCATCGCTAAATCCCAGAAAGACGACTTCTCAAAGATCATCGAGCCGATCGTGACGACGATGCAGCCGCCAGCGGCTGATCACGAGGGCCCGGCCTTCAAGCTGCGCGCGTTCACGAGCATCAAGCCAGCTGGCGGCGGCAGCGACCACGCATCATTCGCAGCGGTCGGCGTCCCAGCGTTCGCATGGAGCCTCACAGGGCCGGTGCCCTATGGCCGGGGGTGGCACTCTCAGTGGGACACCTACTCGATCGTGCGACCCGAGTTCCAGCAGCACAACGCGACGGTGTTCGCCGTCATTGCGGCGGGCGTCGCCGACCTAGACCACATGCTCTCTCGCGCCGGGGTGGAGCGCGCGAAGCCGGGCGGCCGCGGCGGGCGCGTCAACGCCCAATTGATCGTCGAGACATGGCTTGGGCTCGAGCTCGACGGCGTCACCGTAAAGTCCGTGACCGCCGACGGCGTCGCCGGACGAAGCAAGCTCATGGTCGGTGACCGGGTCGTCGCGATCGCGGACGAGCCGGTGGAAGACGCGCCTGAGCTCCTCGCTGAGCTCCGCGCGCTGGCCGCCGATCAAGAGGTCGTGCCCGTATTCGTCGATCGCGCCGGCGCGCGCGTCGAGATACGGATGCGGCCGTAGCTGATGCTCAGCGGCCGGCCTATGCGAAACCGCGCCCTCCTGGTCGTCGCGACACGCCGACAACAGCTGCTTGGGGCTCCCCACCGGACGTAGCATGCCGCTCAGCCCATAGCATCGTCGCGGCGTTCTAGCGGCGCTCCTGCACGTGAGAAGGGCTTGCGAAGGTTCGTGCAGCTAGGTAGCTTTCTGCGCCCTCGGCGCCGTCACGGCGCCTTCAAGGGCCGTTAACTCAGTTGGTAGAGTGCGATCGTCACAAGGTCGAAGTCACTGGTTCGAATCCAGTACGGCCCACCATCTCTTGCCCGGGAATCGAAGAGCGCGGCGAAGAGCGCCGGAGAACTCATCGACGACCACCCCCACCCTCAGGTCGCGACGCGCGCTCCCTACGGCAGGACAAACACCGCCCGCGCGATAAGCGGGTCGCCTGGGTCCTCACCGCGACGCGCAAACACCGCGACATCATCGCCGACGTTCAAGTCAGCGAACGTGATCTGGGCTTCACCGCTCGGGCTCCGGGTCAAGTAGACGGTGCCAGGTTCGACGCCGAACGAGATGAGCGTGCCGTCGCGGTCAATTTCAAAGCTGGACGAGGCTTGAGACAGCGACGTGATAGCACCCTCGACGAAGTCGCTCAAGCCGCGCCCTTCGCCGGCTAGGCGGAGCACGATCAACGAGCTGGCCTCAGTCATCCGAGCCAACACCGCAAGCTCGTCGCCGACCGCGCGTCCGACCAAGAGGTCAGGGCGGCGCGAGAAGTCTAAGTCGACGAGCTCTTGGCTGAGCTCAGGCACCAACGCTTGCGCCAGGTTATTGGCGACGTCAATCGAAACGAACTCAACTTCGACTTGCAGCAGGCCCTCGTCTCCGAACCTTAGCTCCCAGCGGGGCGTCCAAACGCCGTTGACGATCTCGAGATCGCCGTCGTGCACCAGGATCAAAGACGCACCGCCGTCGCCACGTCGACGGCCGCCGCGACCTTCCCCGCCGAGATAAGACGCTCGAACGCGACGAGACTCGCCTCCGACCGTTGACAGCGGCTCGTCGAACTCTACCCGATGGAGCAGCGACGAAGGGGTCACGGCCAGCGCTTGTCCGTTGAGGCTCGCAGCTACGCTGCCCTCCATCAACGCGATCTGCAACGCGACGAACACTCCTGGCTCGATGCGAGCTAGTTGCACGGCAGCGACGCCCCCGCTCGGATCCGAGGCGGTGATCGTAGCGCCTGGTTCAATCAGGTTCGGCGTGACCGAGCCATCGACGCGCTCAAGCGCCAACGCCTGCACGGACACCGTCAACTGGACGTCAGAGCCAGCTGCGGCGTCGACCACGAGCATCGAAGGAGCGCCGAGCTCCGCCCCGCCACCTGAACCGCCAGAGCAACCACCCCACATCAACAAGGAGGCGATCGATAACGCTGCGCGGATCATCATCGGAGGAATAGGTTCGAAGAAGTGAGTCGAGTTGGAAGATGGTCGGGCGCCGCGGCGGAGGCGCTCCCGTGAGCGCCTCCGCCGACGGTCAGATCCCGACGGTGGCCTTGGCAGCGTCAGAGACGACGATCCCCAGCGAGTTGACGTTGTCGAAGACTGCCCATTGATGGTAGACGGGCAAGCCCATCAAGTTGAGCGAGTTCGGCACGCTGACGCTGCCGCTCGCAGTGCCTGCGCCCGAGACCGACTGGAAGTCGGTGACGTCCGGTGACGCTTGCAAGTCGCAGCCAGGCGCCCCGGGCAACGCAGCCGGCAACGACACGCCCTGAGCCACAGTGTTCGACAGGCCAGACAACAACACCGCAAACGACGAGACCGCGGCGCGGCTCACCGTCACGTCGTAGGTCGTACCCAAGCTCGGCAGACCGACGTTGCTGATCTCAGGCGACGAGAAGCCGCCGCTCTGGCCGCAGTCAACCCGCCACGACGGACGATCGACGAGGCCCGACTGGTTCCAGCTGCCGGTGACCGCCGTGCGGTAGTAGCCGACTCCCGTAGTCCCAGCGTTTAGGTTCGAGATGATCCCGCCGGGCGAGTTCTCGTAGCCGACATAAAAGGTGCCGCTGACCGCGACAGGCGTCGCGAACGTCGCGGTGTAGAACCCAGGCGTCGCGCCGACCGTGATCGTCGTCGTCGCCAACGGCGTCCCGCTCGGCCCCCCTCCAGATGGCAGGTAGATGTGCGCCGGGCGGGTGATCACGCCAGAGTTAGACTGGGTGTAGATGTCAAAGCTGTGCACCTGGACGGCGCCCAGCCCGTTGACGACGAAGCAGTACTCGAACGAGTTCGTGTTGTTGGAGAGCGTGCCGCCGTTGGCGTTGAGCGATGCGCAGTACGCTGGCGCCGGGAAGGAACCCTGACAACCCTGACCGTACGGGGCGAACGACGCGAAGACCGGGTCCTTCGAGCTTGAGACCACCAATCCGTAGTCCGCGTCGACCGCCACCGTCTCGACGTGGTTGTCGATGACGATCGACGTAGCGAGCACCTCGACCGTCCAAGCGCCGCTCTCTGGACCGCTGACGAACACACACTCGATCGAGTTGACGCTGTCCTCGGGGCCTGCAGCGCTGCCGATGCTCGACTCGTTGCCGTCTTCGAGGCCGTCATTGCCCCAATAGACCGCGCCGCTAGGTGAGGTCACCTTCAACGAGAGGTTGTTTACGAGCTGGCTCGCGGCTGAGGGGTTCCCCGCGACCTCGGCCCAGTTGAGCACTGCCTGGAAGTTATTCTGGCCGCTGGGCACGACCACGCTGTGCGCGGTGCCCTGACCTTGGCTTAGCACGTCCGCCTCATCGATGACGAGCGTGTCGCCGCGAGCGTCCCACATCTTCTGCAGGTTCGGGAAGCCCCAACCCACGTGCTCGCGGCGGTTGTCGGTGCTCGATGAGTTGAACGCATACTTGGCGGCCGACGCGACCTGCAAGCACTTCAAGGTCGTGAAGTGCGGGCGGTTGCTGTGCGCGGAGCCGCCCGGATTACGCAGGACGTTGCCGAACGGGCCAACGCCTGGCGTCGCGCTGTCGTCGGTGAACATCTCGATCGCCAGCGCGTTATGCCCAGCACAAATCGGTGTAGCGCCCGAGGTGCCGCCGAAGCTGGTGGTGTAGCCGCCGCCCGAGCTGGTAGTCCCGATGCCGTCATAGTAGGCGGCCAACGTCGGCTTGATCCGACCGTCTTGGGCCGGCCCGGTGCTGCCGCTGCCGCTCCAAGCGTCGTCGAGCGGATCTGCGTTGTTCTGGTGCCGGACTCCGCCGATCGAGAACACGTTCTTCGCCCAAGCCTGCGGCCTGGAGTCCTGGTTGCCGGCGTTGCTCTGGCTCTGCGTCCAGGCGATGTCGTGGTCGAACACCGCGTCGTCCGACTCTGCTGACACGGTCGTGTAGAAGAACGTGCGCGCCCCGCCCCATGAAGCGGTCGTGTGGCTCACGTCGTGCACGTTGACAAGGTCGCTGAAGACCTGCCACCTCGACGTCGTGACGCTGCTGTAGTTGGTGAAGAACTTACCGCAGTCAGGCGCGAAGCCTCGGAACTGAGGGTTGCCTGCGCCGTCACCGAAGACAATGCCAGCCGTGCTCGTGCCGTGGCCAGTCGAGGTCGCCGGGCTGTTGACCGCGACCACCGGGCCTGAGTAAGCCGGGTGAGCGGTGTCGATGCCCTCGTAGATGTGGAGATTAAGCGTCGCGCCTGTGTAGCCCGCCTGGTTCTCGACGTGGTTCGCGCCACCTTGGATGCGAGCGTTATCCACGTCATCCTCGTTCGGGGACCAAGGGTCGATGAACAGCACTTGATCAAGGTGCGCCACCGCGACTAGCTGGGCCGACGACAGCGTCGCTGTGTAGAGCAAGCTCCCGTAGTGTTCCTGATCCACCGTGCCGCCCAGCGCGCGGATCTGCGCGCCAAGCGCCGCCTTGTCCGTGTGCTTGTCGACGACCATCATGTTGTAGCGAGCAGTGCCGAGGCTGCCTGCGGCCAGCGCGGCGATCAACTCGGGGTCGATGCGATACGCGGCGTGGTATGAACCCGCCCAACGCACGCTTGAGATCGCGCGGACCGCATCGAGGCGGTCAGACGGCATCCGAACGACGTAGGCGTTGTCTGGCAAATAACCGTGGACCTGCGCGTCGACGCGCGTCAACGCGTCTCTACCGCGCTGCGTCGGGACGCCCACGAACTGCACGATAAACAACCGCTCTTCGCTCGCGCTTCGGAGCACGTCCGGGATCACGGGCTCAGCATCGAGCGGATCGAACGACGCAAATCGCAGACGGATCTGCGCAGGCTCCTGCTGTGCGACGACAGATGCGGAGAAAGAGGCGGCGGCGGCCAAAGCCAGCCAACCTCCCAGAGAGTTGATTCGGGGCATGGGTGTGCCTGCAGTGGTAAAGAGACCGTGAGGGCAAACCGCACTTTAACCAGGACCAGCGCGTATGGCGAGACACGGCGCCTGTTGCGCAGCAACGCCGAGCTCAGGCGGCCTACTTACCGCTGCCCTGGCCCGCCGATTCCGCCGCGGCGCGCGCGAGGTCAATCGCCTGCTGCACGACCACCGGGTCGAACGGCACGACGACACGGAGCGGGTCGCCGCCTGGCACGAGCTCCACGTCGATCGCGTCGAGCTCGACTGTCTGCGGGTCCCTCCGCATCGGACCGATCCTGAGCACGACCTTGTGAGGGCCGTCACCGGTCACCCCAACGCGCGCCGTGTCCATGTCATCAAGCCGCGCCAGCGTGTACTTCGCGCGCGCATACCACCCAGAGATCCGCTTACTCATGCCGTCGAACGCCTCAAGCGTCTCAGGGCGGCCGTCCATCTCTAGCCGCTCTAAGAGGACGTGCGTCGGCAAACCATCAGTCATCGCGCTGAGGCCATAGAGGACGACGTCCACGGGCGGCACGCGGCGGAACACGAGCTCGCTGCGCCCGGGAGAGAGCACTTGGGTGTCCGCGACGTAGCCGTTCATCATCGGCAAGACCTCTAGCTGCGGCGACGTGTTAAACACTTCACCGAAGTCCCCCTTCATCACCAGACCAAGGAACTGCTGGCTGCCGTCTCGCCGCGTAATCTTGGTCAGCTGAGGCTTGTTGACGGAGACTGGCTCACCGTTCTGATCCACAGGGTAGATCTCAAAGCGGAAAATGTAGGAGCCGAGGTCTAGGTCCTGCAGCCGCGGGTGGATGCCCACCTGCCCCGGCTCTAACACGACGCGATCGATCACCAAGAACGCCTCGGGATACCCCTGCAGGCGAAAAGACACGTCGTAGATGCCTGGCCGCACCCAGTCGAAGTAAGCGTAGGTCTTGCCCTGGTGGTCGTGCAGTTGGTCCTCGCGCGGACCGACCTCCTCGCCAGCAGGGGCGCTGACGGAGACCGGTCGCAGGTCGACGCGGCAGCGCTTCCGGTCCATCCATTCGGGCGCGATCACCGTCCCGACGATGCGACACTTTCGGACCAGCTCAGCGCGAACCTCAGCTCCTGACCAGTTCGCGCCGGTGACGTAGGTGCGGAAGTGATCACGCTTCTCAACCCGCAGCCGGTAGCGCCCTGGCTCGAAGTCGCCAAATAACTGGAAGGCCCCGTCCTCGCCGGTGGTCGTGCGCACGAACGGCTCGTCGACGAAGTCCGCGCGTTGCTTCTCGCCGTCATCGGAGAAGCGCTCACGCTCAAGCTGGACGTTCGCGTCGACGACAGGCGCGCCGCTGTCGTCCACGACGACGCCACGCACGAACTCAGCCAGGCCGTCAAGCGAGATCTCCCCGAGGTCTGTCACGGTAGCGAGGGGCAACTGCGCGAGCGGCGACGCGAAGCCGCGCGTCGGGACATCGTCGTCTAAGCGCACCTCGAAGCGATACGGCGCGACTTGACCAGGTCGCACCTTGTACGGCAGGTGGAAACGACCAGCGTCATCTGTGATGACCTCTTCGCCCTCAAGCCGTCCGCCGCGCGCGCTGATCAAAAACGATGGTTTAACGCCAGCTAGCGGCGCGCCCGCGGCGTTGACGAGCTTCGCGAACAACATGCCCGCATCCGGCGCGACCACGAGGTCGACCTCGACCCGCTCACCAGCGGCTACCGGGCCGCGAAGCTCCTCACTGCGCCAGCTAAAGTCTTCGTCATCAAGGCGACAGCCCGCGGCGAACATGAGCCCCAAGCCCACGTGCGGGAACTCGATGGTGCGCTCGTTCTGCTCCTTACGAAGCATGACCCGCGACCACTCCGCCGACTGGTCAGAGATCAGCTCAAGCTGACCGCGCACAGGGTGCGTAAACGGACGCCCGTCACGGTCTACGGTCCGCAACGCGAGCGCCGCAGTCGGTGGCTTGCGCAGCTCAATGACACCCTCAGGCACGGGGTCAACGGAGATCTCCTTGGTGACCGGCGTCGTCAACGGCATCAACAAGGCCGCTTCGAATGTGGTCGGGCCTGCTTCTTTATTCGACCAAGACTGACCGCCTTTACCGCCGCCCTTACCGTCTTTGCCGCCGCCCTTGCCGTCTTTGCCGCCGCCATTGCCGCGCTTGGCGCTGGCGTCGCCGCGACCAGCGCCTTTGCCGCGACTAGCACCTCTGGCGCGACCAGCGCCTTTGGCGCCTGCCGCAGACTTCTTCGCGGTCGCTTTACCAGCCGACTTCTCCTTGGCCTCGCGCTCTTCCGAGCGGCGATACAGCTGGAAGTGATCGATGACTGCGAGGCCGTTTTCATCGGTCAAGCGGCGTGTGCGAACTTCTCGACGGGCGAGCGGGCGCTGCTGCGCGCCTGATACGCGCTGTCGTTCAGACTCCGCACGCGCCAACTCAGCGCTCGCTCTAGCCTCGCCCAGCTCATTCTGCAGGCCATCGAACTTGCCGCGCGCTTGGCCTGCCATGCTTGGATTTTCGCTCATCCATTGACGCATCCCCGCGACCCACTCTTCGAGCTGCGCCGCGCGCGCCTGGAGCTCTTCCAGGTCACTCATCACCGGGAAGCGCTCGACGATGCCGACTGCAGCGCCTGCGACCGGCGCTCCCTGCTCGTCGACGACACGAATCGTCACGGACTCATCGGACTGCAGCGTCAGGATCTCGACGTGGCCGTCATCGCCGACCTCGCCGACCCACTTGAACGCGTACGCAGCAGAGGCCTTGGCGACGACGACCGAGTCGCGCGCGAAGCCCGGCACCTCGACGCGACCTTCATCGTCGGTGCGGAAGCGGCGTCCGCGCGCCTCGGCGACTTTGCTCCAGTGCTGGGCGAACGGTCCCCTCGTGACCGTCCAGTCCGCTTCAGCGCTGTGCATGACGAAGACCTCAGCGTCCACCGCGGCGGCGCCTTCGACTCGGTCCCACACCTGAATCGTCACGCGGTGAAGACCTGCGGCCTCCTCATCTGCGGTCCGGAATAGGCTCTCAGGCACCTCGCGCTCGAGCTCGGCTGCTGCAGCGTCGCCGATATCGCCGACCGCTGCGGCCGTCGCTAGGTCCGCGGCCTCTTGACGCGCAGCCTCTTCGCCCCGCTCTGTGACCGGCGGAGCGCTAACACCGCCGGTTGACATCATCCACCAAAAGCCGCCAAGGATGCAGGCAGCGAGAATGAGGACTAAAGACGCGCGAAGACGAGCTGACATAGTGATGGTTTAACGTGTGATGAGCGTCGTGGGGCACGCTAGACGCACAGACCCCAGCTTGAGGCAGTCTCGGCGCGCTACGATACGATGTCGCCGCGCCACCAACGCCGCCTCAATTGCGACATATCTTTATTCAATGAAGCTACTTAACGCGGAATCGGTCGGTCGCATCCAAGAGGGCGCTGCGAATGCCAGGCTCAAACGCAGAGTGCCCAGCGTCCTCGACCACGATCAACTCGGACTCCGGCCAGGCGCGCTGCAGGTCCCACGCCGAGCGCGCCGGGCAAACGACGTCGTACCGGCCCTGCACGACGACGGTCGGGATGTGGCGAATGCGATCCACGTCCCGCAGCAGCTGGTCCTCGGCCTCGAAGAAGCCACCGTTGACGAAGTAGTGGCACTCAATGCGTGCGAACGCGACGGCGAACTCATCGGCGCCGGTCTCGGCGATCTTCTTCTCATCGCGGTATAGCAAGCTAGTCGTCCCCTCCCAGATCGACCATGCGCGCGCTGCCTCGACGCGAGTCTGCTCGTCATCGCTAGTCAAGCGACGGTAGTAGGCGCTCATCAAGTCGCCGCGCTCGACCGCGGGGATCGGCGCGAGATAGCGCTCCCACGCGTCAGGGAAGATGTTGCTCGCGCCCTCTTGATAGAACCACAAGAGCTCCTTCCGTCGCAGCATGAAGATGCCACGCAAGACGAGCTCTGTGACCCGCTCCGGGTGCCGCTGGGCATAACTCAACGCGAGCGTGCTCCCCCACGAGCCGCCGAATACCTGCCACCGCTCGACCCCAAGGCGCTCTCGGATCTTCTCGATGTCAGCGACGAGGTGCCAAGTCGTGTTGTCTTGCAGGCTCGCGTATGGCTTGCTTCGTCCGCAGCCTCGCTGATCAAACAAGACGATCCGGTAGACCTGCGGATCAAAGAACCGCCGATACTCTTCACCAGCGCCGCCGCCCGGGCCACCGTGCACGAAGACGACCGGCTTGCCGTCGGGGTTACCGCACTGCTCGTAATAGATCTGGTGCTGCCCGTCGACCGCGAGGTGACCGTGGTCGTAGGGCTCGATCTCAGGATAGAGCTGACGGAGATCCTCGCGCGGCGGCTGGAGGCTAATGACAGATCGTGCGGCCATACCCCCAGGATAGCACCGAGGTCACGAAGTCCGGCGAAGCTCTCGCAGGATCTCCGCGCGTAGCTGCGGGTCATCTTCGTAGACGCCGCAGAGGTGCTGGGTGACCGTCATCGCTCCAGGGTTACGAATCCCGCGCATGGTCATGCAGTGATGCTCAGCGTCGATCACGACCGCGACACCTCTCGGGTTCAACTCGGTCATGAGCGTCAGCGCGACCTGCGCGGTCAAACGCTCCTGGATCTGGAGGCGACGGGCGAAGCCGTTCACGAGCCTCGCGAGCTTGCTGAGGCCGACGACCTTACCGGCCGGCAGGTAGGCGACGTGCGCCTTGCCGATGAACGGGACCATGTGGTGCTCGCAATGTGACCGCACCTCGATGTCGCGCACCACTACGGCGCCGCTGTAGGAGCCGGACTCGTCAAACGTCTTCGACAGCACGCTCGCTGGGTCCTGTTCGTAGCCGGCGAAGAACTCGCCATACGCCCGCAAGACCCGATCGGGGGTATCGATCAAGCCTTCTCGATCCGGATCCTCCCCGATCCAACGGAGCATGGTGCGGATTGCGGCGATGGCGTCGCTGCGTGACGGGCTCGTCGGAGCCTCGCGGTGAGGCGAGGAGGTCGCAACCGCCTCTGCAGGTAGGAGGTCAGTCATGGTCTTAGAATGCACAGGCCGCGCTGCCCCGAGGTCTCTTCCACGCCGACCTCGACGCGCGACCAACGCACATCCGGAGCCGATGAGTTGAGGCCGCGCAGGAGTTCGTTCGCGACGTATTCGGACAGCTCTTCTGAGCTGGTGTTCGAAACGGGAAGGACAACCACCTCGTCGACCGGCGCCACATAGCGGCGCTTGCCGAAGCGGACCGTGATTTCGCCGTCAACCTCTTCCCACGTCAGCTGATCATTACGACCGGGCACCAGGAAGCGCTCGTCGAGGCGGTTGAGGATCTGCGTGAGGCGGCGCTTGACGACGTTGAAATCCACGATGACGCCGTGCGATAGCGTCGCTGCCTCAAGCTCAACGGAGACGCGGTAGTTGTGGCCGTGTAGCCGCTCCGCGGTGCCGTCGTCGAAGATTAAGAAGTGCGCCGAGCTAAACTTGAGGCGCTCCTTCTCAACGCGCATGGCATAAGAGCGCTGAACAGGCGCCTCAACAGGAGCAATAGCCGCGGAGGTCATAATCGGGAGATCGACGACTCGATCGCTACAGATGCACGCGCGCGTAAAAACGCGCATCGTGGCGCAGACAGACCGGACGAATAACCACGTCAGCGCGCCGCTACTTCCTCGCGGCAACAGCCGCGAGGATCCCTGCAGGGCCGATAGGGGCGCGGTCTTTCGGCGCGCTGCGCCCACTCTGCTTCAACTCGGCGAGCAACACCTCCATACGTTTGCGGCGCTCCGACTGCGCAAAGAACAAATTGCGCGTTTCGCCGGGGTCTTCGGCGAGGTCATAGAGCTGCCCGGCCGCCTCGGGCTCGCGCTCCGGCAAAGCGTAGGCCTTCATCACGCCGCGGTCGTAACGGTTGCCGCCAGAGCCTCGGTGATCGAGATACTTCCAGGCGCCTTCACGTAGCTGGAACTCCCCACGGAAGCTCTGTGTCAGCAAGTGTGGACGGATGCTTACGCGCTCGTCTTGCGTGCCCAGCATGGCCGGCAACATGTCGAAGCTGTCACGCGCCTGATCGTCCGACAACTCGAAGCCCACCACCGACGCGAGCGTCGCGAAGATGTCGGTCGTGTTCGTCATCTGATCGCTTACGACACCCGCCGGGAAACGCCCAGGCCACCACGCGATGAAGGGCACGCGGTGACCCCCTTCCCAGCCGTCGCGCTTGACCCCGCGCCACCCTCCCGCCGCGTCATGACCGTGATCCTCGCGCATCCACGCCGAGTGCATGGTCTCTGGGCCGTTGTCGCTGTTGAACAAGACGAGCGTCTCCTCTGCGACCCCCGCCGCCTCCAGGAGGTCAAACATACGCCCCACGAGCGCGTCGAGCTCTAGGACGAAGTCTCCGCGTGGGCCGCCGTCGCTCTCACCTCTGAACTCGTTCGCCGGCAGCACCGGCGCGTGACAGATCTGCGTCGACCAGACCAAGAAGAACGGCTGCTTGGCGTGCCTCGCACGGTGCGCGGTGACAAACGACTTTGCCTTGTCGAAGAAGAGCAGGTCCGCGGCGATGAACTCATAGCCCTCAGACATCCAACCTTCGTCATTGTCCCAGCGCCACTTGCCGCCAGGGTTCGGCAAGCTGTCGCGCTTATGCCGCATCATCGCAGGCGACGGCACCATGCCGTTCTCGATGTAGATGTAGAGCGGGTCCGTCGTCGGACAGTTCGGCGTCACGAACGACTCGTCAAAGCCGCGCGCGTTCGGGCCGTCCACCAGGGGCGTGCTCTTCTCGTAGTCGATCAACAATGAGTTCTTGAAGCCGCCGCCGAGCCGATTCCCGTCCTTGTCGCGCCACGTCAGCCCGACGTGCCACTTGCCGAAGACGCCGGTTCGATAACCCTTCTGCTGGAGCATCTGCGCGAGCGTCAGCGTGCCTGGCTTGAGGTAGCTAGGTCCGCCCGGGCCCTCGAAGGCGCCGCCTCCACGACCAGTCGACCGGTAGATCTGCTGCCCAGACAACAGGCCGTAGCGCGACGGGCTGCAGATCGTCGAGGGGCTGTGCGCGTCGGTGAAGCGCACGCCTTGGGCGGCCATTCGGTCAAGGTTCGGGGTCCGATACGCCGCCTCCGCGTTGTAGCAGGACAGGTCGCCGTAGCCGAGATCATCGGCGTAGATGATCACGACGTTCGGTAGCGCCTGCGCCGCCACCGTCCAGCATGACGAGAGGCCGAGCGAAGCGACGAGCAACAAGCGCACCGATGGGACCATGGCACGCGCAGTGTATCGAGGTAGGCGGCCGCGGGAGCGCGACGGCGCTCGTTTTCTCGCGACGCTGACGCTCAGGCCGACGCTCGGATCGATCGGTTGGACTCCATCCGCAGGCTCCCCGTTCGCATCAGACGCAGCGCGATATCATATTCCGCGCGGGTTCGGCACGAGACCGACACCAGGACCTGGCCGTCCTCGAGCGCGCACACGGTCCGAGCGAGCCGCGGGTTGACGAGGCCAGCGCCGACGATGCCAGACATCACCGCGCCGATCAGCGTGCCCATAAACCCACCGCAGATCAGGCCGTTCACGCCCGACATGTCCAACAGGGTCCAGATCACGTAGCCGCAGACCAAGCCGAGGCTCAGCCCCAGGCTCAGGCCAATGATCAAGCCGCGCCGTCCGTCTGACTCTGCCCATGTGCAGTTGCTCATCAGCCCGTCAAGGATCGTCGTTAACGATGCGCGGGAGCGACACTCAAACAGCTTGACCTTCGCCGCCGCCAAGCCGAAATCCGGCAGCTCCACCAGCGCGGACTGCGCCGACGCGCGGTCTGGGTAGGTCGCGAATGCGGCGTAGCTGTAGCCCATGGGGTGTAACGGTGCGGAGCGAGCGTGGATCCTAACACGCACCGACAGACTTTCGCGCGCCCGCCGTCGTCGGATGCCTGCCACCACCAGAACCGGGCAGCGTAGACGTCGGCGCGGCGTAACATCGATGGACCAAGCGCATCTACGCGGCCTCCGACGCGATAACGTAAGCCAATATGGCGTTCTCCTCAGCTTGCCTCGCGCTCGCGCTCTTCGTCCCCGCGCAGCGCCCCCAACAACCGCCTCTAGACCCCGAGGCGACCGCGGCCGGTCGCGCGACCTTCCTCGGCCGCGAGGTCGCCCACACCATGCACTGGGCGGGCGCTGGCTGGCTGATGCGTAAGACGCGCGAAGACGAAGAAAACGGCGTGGCGCTGCGGGAGTGGCTCGCCGTCAAACCCGGCCAGACGCTCTGCGATCTCGGCTGCGGCAACGGCTACCACACCCTGCCGCTCGCCGAGGAGGTCGGTGACCAAGGGCGCATGTTCGCGGTCGACCTGCAGCCGCAGATGCTCGTGATGCTCGAGCAGCGGACCGCAGACGCACAGCTCGACAACGTCGAGTTCGTCGAGGCGACCATCGACGACCCCAAGCTGCCGCAGGACTCGTGCGACCTCGTCTTAATGGTCGACGTCTACCACGAGCTGTCACATCCCGTGCGCGTGATGCGACGCGTGCGCGCGGCCCTCAGAGAAGGCGGCGAGGTGGTGCTCGTCGAGTTCCGCGCTGAAGACCCATCGGTGCCGATCAAGCCTGAGCACATGATGAGCAAGGCGCAGGTCATCCGTGAGATGGCGAGCCACGGCTTCTCGCTGTCGCGCGAGACGGACGCCTTGCCATGGCAACACGCGATGGCCTTCACGCCGGTGGACGCGCCCGGGCCCGAATTTGCGCCGCGACAGCTGCTGCGCGGCTTCGGCGCGGCGGTGCGCGGCGTTGACCCCCGCGTCGCGCGTGCGTTCCTGGCGCAGGGGACCATGCTGCCACAGAAGCTGACGCCGCCGAACGACGAGGCGACCGTTGAGCTCGTCGCGGGCGAAGACGGCGCCGCGCGGGCTTCCTGGCCAGACAGCGAGCTGACGCTGAAACGAGATCAGGCCGGGCGCTGGCAGGTGACGGCCGTGGCGCCCAAGCCGCGCCGCTTCGACCCCGTCATCCGGGACCTGCACGGCTTCACGGTGCACGTCGACCCTGCGCTGCTATCGGGCCCGAACGCCAAGCAAGGCGCGCGAGCCCTGTCGATGCTCTCGAACCACCTTGAGCGGATCAGCATCCTGGTGCCGAGCGCGCCGCTCAGCGCCATGCGCAGCCTCGGCATCTGGATCGAACATGAGCATCCAGAGCTCTCCAACATGCAGTACCACCCTGGCGCCGGCTGGCTCGAGCGCCGCGGCTACGACCCGCGGCTCGCCAAGAAGGTGCACATCCCACGCGCCCGCGCGCTGCTCTCGCGCGCCCAGATGCTGAAGCATCCCGCGGTGGTCCTGCATGAGCTCGCGCACGCCTACCACGATCAAGTCCTAGGCTTCGAAGACGCGCGGATCGTCGAGGCGTTCCGCGCGGCGCGCGCCGCGCGGACCTATGAGAACGTCCTCGCGCACACCGGCCGCAAGGTCCGCCATTACGCGATGACGAACCACAAAGAGTACTTCGCAGAGGCGACCGAAGCGTACCTCTACCGCAACGACTTCTTCCCATTCGTTCGCGCGGAGTTCGAGCAAGTCGACCCAAAGGGTCACGCCGCGCTACAAGAGATCTGGGGCCCAGCGCGGTAGACTCGCGGCATGATGATCCGCGCCCTGCTCTGCTCGCTCGCCCTCGCTGCTGCAAGCGCGCTCCCAGCCCAGACTCAAGACCCGCCCGAAAAGCGGCTGCCGCTCCCGGGCGAGGTGTTCTCCGTCGCGGGACGCGCCGCGTTCGTGATCGCGCCGCCTGCGGAAAAGCGCAAGACCCCGCAGCCATGGGTGTGGTACGCGCCGACGCTGAAGGGCTTACCCTCTCAGGCCGAGGCTTGGATGTTTGAGCGCTTCCTCGCGGCAGGGATCGCGATCGCTGGCGTCGACGTCGGCGAGTCATACGGCAGCCCTGCGGGGGTCGCAGTCTATGACCAACTCTACGAGGCGCTCGTGCGCGAACGCGGCTTCGCGACGCGGCCCGTACTGCTAGCACGCAGCCGCGGCGGGCTGATGCTCTACTCCTGGGCGATCGAGCGCCCACGGCAGGTCGCGGCGATCGCGGGCATCTACCCCGTCTGCGACCTGCGCAGCTACCCGGGCCTCGAACGCGCGTGCGGGTCCTTCCAGATGAGCGTAGCTCAGCTGCGCGACGCGCTGGACGCGCACAACCCCATAGCTCGCAGCGGGCCGCTGGCAGCGGCCGGAGTCCCGATCTACCACATCCACGGAGACGCGGACCGCGTCGTCCCGCTCGAAGCGAACTCGGCCGAACTGCAGCGACGCTATGAGGCACTCGGCGGCGTCATGACGTTGGAAATACCAGAGGGCCGCGGACACGACATGTGGCGCGGATGGTTCGAGAGCCAGGCGCTCGTCGACTTCGTGCGCCTGCACGCGCCAGCGACGACGACCCGCGGCATCTGCGATCCGAGGCGCCCGCGCAAGCCGGCAGGCGCTGTCCAGCTGGTCGGGCCCAGCGGGTCCCTCATGACCCCCGAGAACAAGGACGGCGAGCACCTGTGGACCTTCGCAGACGGCGTCCTGACCGCGTCACCTAAGTGGGACAGCGTCGTCACCCAAGAGTCGTACGACGACTTCTACCTGCACCTAGAGTTCGCGACCAACTCGGTCGAAGGCAGCAACCCCGAGGCACGCGGCAACTCCGGCGTCTACATCCAGAAGCGCTACGAGGTCCAGATCAGCGACGCGCACGGCGTCTCCGCGGAGGACTACAAGGCGAGCTACTGCGCGAGCCTCTATCGAATGAAGAAGCCGGACGTGCTCGCGTGCCGCGCCCCCGGCGAGTGGCAGACGTTCGACATCGTCTTCCGGGCGGCGCGATGGGACGGCGCGACGAAAGCAGCAGACGCGCGCATCACCGTGGTGCACAACGGCCAGCTCGCGCACGACGACTTCGCGATGCCGCGCAAGACGGGCGCCGGGCAGCAGGAGGGGCCGACGCCGGGGCCGATCAAGCTGCAGGGCCACGCCAACGAGGTGCGGTTTCGCAACGTCTGGATCCAACGGCTCGAGCTGAGCCGCTAGCGCGCTGCTGCGGTGCGGAGACCCAGGGGACGCGCTAGGCTGTCTTCGTGAACTCGCTCCGCACCTTCGTCGCGCTCCTCGCGCTGCTCTACGCCGCCGCCGCCGCACCGTCGCAGAAGCCGACCGAGCAGCTCTTGTGGCCGAACGGCGCGCCAGGTGCGCTAGGGACGGCGTCTAAGGACCAGCCCAAGCTACTGATCTGGCCTGCGAAGCAGGCCAGCGGCGAGACGCCTGCGGTCGTCGTCTGTCCGGGAGGCGGCTACGGCCACCTCGCGATGGACCATGAGGGCAAACAGATCGCTACGTGGCTCAACTCGATCGGCGTCACCGCCGCGGTGCTCGACTACCGCCACCGCGGCAAAGGCTACGGACACCCGGCGCCGCTGCGAGACGCGCAGCGCGCGCTGCGGGTAGTGCGCGCCAAGGCCGCCAGCTGGCGGATCGACCCGAAGCGCGTCGGCGTGCTCGGGTTCTCCGCCGGCGGCCACCTCGCTTCGAGCGTGTGCGTACACCACGACGGCGGCGACGCCGAAGGCAGCGACCCAGTCGAGCGAGTATCATGCCGACCGGACTTCGCCGTGCTGTGCTACGCGGTGCTCGCGTTCGATCGTCCGTTCACCCACCGCGGGTCGCAGCGCAACCTGCTGGGGGAAGACGCCGCGGCCCCGCTCGTCGCTGAGATGTCCAGCGAACGTCAGGTCGACGCCAACACCCCGCCGACCTTTCTCTGGCACACGACGGCGGACCGCGCCGTGCCGGTTGAGAACAGCCTCGCCTACTACGCTGCGCTCCGGCGCGCTGGCGTGCCTTGCGAACTGCACTGCTTCGAGCACGGTCGCCACGGCATAGGACTCGGCCGAGGGCTCGCCGCCAGCGCGTGGCCGAGGCTCTGCCGCCGCTGGCTCGAGGCGCGCGGCGTCCTCGACCAATAACACGACCGCCGCGCGTGCCGCTTAGCCTCGAGGACACGAAATCAGCCTGTGACGCCGCCGCCGACTCAACATAAAGTACGGTGCGGTCGTATCTACTGTGCTATCCGTCCTGCCGTAATCTCTCGCGACCGCACCTTGGTCCTTGTGCAGGGCCTCAAGACAGCCATCATCTAGGCAGGGGGCTGCGTCGGTGGTCGATCCCGGCCGCGTGCAGCGCCCCGATTCCCCGAACCCCGGCAGGACTTATGAGCGAAGAACAACCCGAGAAAAAGAAGCGCAAGCCGAACCCGGCCCTCATGAAGCCCGTGCAGCCCGACGAGCTCCTCGCCGTGGTTGTCGGCTCAACACCGATCCCGCGCAGCGAGATCACCAAGAAGCTCTGGGACTACATCAAGTCCAAGGGCCTCCAGAACCCAGAGAAGAAGACCGAGATCGTCGCAGACGACGCCCTCAAAGCGGTCTTCGGCGGCAAGGAGCGGGTCACGATGTTCGAGATGACCAAGCTCGTCTCGCAGCACATCCAGGGCTAGCTCGCCGCGAGCGCAGGGGCCTCCGGGCCCCGCGCCGCGACCGAAGCCCGCCGGCCTCTCAGGCCTTCGCTGGGACCGGACTCATCAAGACCGCCTCGAGCTGCTCGAGCGCCCAGTCGAGGTCCTCGCGGCTGATCATCAGCGGCGGCGCGAACCGGATCACGTAATCGTGGGTCTCCTTGCAGAGCAGACCTCGGTCTCGCAGCGCCTCGCAGAAGGGCCGCGCGCCGCCGGTCTCTGGCTTGACCTCGAGCCCGATCCACAAGCCCAAACCCCGGACGTCGGCGAGGTGTGGTGAGTCGATCTGCTGCAGGCGCTCAAGCGCGTACGCGCCGAGCTCGCGAGAGTTCTCGACCATGCCTTCATCGACCAGCACCGAGAGCGCTGCGCGCGCCACCGCGGCGCCGAGCGGGTTACCCCCATACGTAGAGCCATGACTGCCAGGCTCGAAGACCCCGAGGACACGCTCGTCGCCGACGACGGCGGAGACAGGGTAAACCCCGCCAGAGAGCGCCTTGCCGAGGATCACTAGGTCCGGGCGGGCGTCTTCATGCTGGCAGCAGAGCAGCTTACCAGTGCGACCCAGGCCGGCTTGGATCTCATCGCAGATCAGCAGGCAGTTGTGCTTGTCCGCGAGCGCGCGGAGCCCCTCAAGATAGCCCTTAGGCGGCATGACGATGCCCGCTTCGCCCTGGATCGGCTCGATCAGCATCGCGACGACGTTCTCGCTCATGACCTGCTCGACGGCATCGAGGTCCCCATAAGCGACGCAGCGGAAGCCCGGCGTGAACGGCCCAAAATGCTCCTTGTAGTAGTCGTCGCTCGAGAACCCGACGATCGTCGTGGTCCGGCCGTGGAAGTTCCCGTCGAAGACCAAGATCTCGGCGTCGCCGTCGGCGATCCGCTTGTTGCGGTAACCCCAACGACGCGCGGCCTTGATCGCGGTCTCTACGGCTTCGGCGCCGGTGTTCATCGGCAACACCTTCTCGTAACCAAGCAGCGAGCTCAGCTGCTCATAGAACGGTCCGAGTTGATCGTTGTAGAACGCGCGAGACGTCAGCGTGCACTGCTCTGCCTGCTCACGCAGCGCGGCGAGGATCTTCGGGTGACAGTGCCCCTGATTGACCGCGGAGTAGGCGGCGAGGCAGTCCAGATACTTTTTGCCCTCGACATCCCAGACCCACGCCCCGCGAGCGCGCGCGATGACCACGTCGAGCGGGTGATAGTTGTGCGCGCCGAAGGCGCCCTCTTGTGCGATGAAGTCGCGGCTGTGCATACCAGACAGGATGGCACTACATCGAGGTCCAGGCCACCCCTTCCGACACCCGACAGCCGCTGCGGCTCAACGGAAGGTGTAATAGACCATCCCGCCAGCCGGGATATCGACCTCTACAGCCGAGCGGCCGCGCGGGTCGACGACGAGCTCATAGACCTCGCCGTCCTGGTTGCTCGCGATCGTGCGGCGCCGCAGGCCGGCGTAGTACAGGTTTATCGGGACCACCCGCTTGCGCTGCTCCGGCGTCGGGTTGTAAGCGATCAACATGGCCGGCGGATCACAGTCGGCGCTGCTGTGCATCACCCAGTCGACGTCTTGGCCGTCAGGGCGGCGAGAGCTCGAGTGGATCACGTCGCTCTCGAGGATCATCCGATGCTGCAGGTACCACTGCACCTGCGCCTGCACCATCGCCTTGGTCGCCTGGCTGTCGAACAGGCGCGGGCCGCGCCAGCACGCCTGGGCGCCGTAGCCGAGGTTGCTCTCGAACATGCGGCGATAATGATCAAGGTGTTCGCTGAGCGGCTCGATGGTCGCCGCGGCGCCGCCGCCGTGATACTGCGTCAACGGCACGAACATCCATCCCATCGACGCGTTCTTCTCGCGGGTCCCGTCAAACAGGTTCTGCCGCGTGTGAATGACCTGCTGACGACGCGGCAAGGACCAGTTGGTCTCGCGATAACCCATGCCGGTCTTGCTGCTGCCGCTCAAGAAGTACCAGTCGGGCACGTTTAGGTAGACGCCTCGCGCGCGACACCACTTGTAGTAGTCCGCGATGATTTTGTACTGCACCCAGCGCGAGTCTTCGTAACCCTTCTGCAGCGGCGGCCGCGCCATCGCGTCAGGGTCTCCCGGGTAGCTACCGTCATGCTCCAACAGGTCGAAACCGGTGTATTCGTAGAAGCGATACAACTTCTTGAAGTAAGCCTGCCCCCACGCACTCGCGAGCGCAGGGGCGTGCCCGAACACTTGCCCGCCCGGCTTACCGGTCGCCTTGTTGATGCAGTTGTCGGACTCTGGCTGGATCTTGCGGCTGCTCAGCAACGAGTACCCGCCGAGCTGGACGCCGCGTTCGTGGGCGTAGTCCGCCAGCTGCTTACAGCGCTCAAGGTTCTCGTCGCTGTCATCCTCAATGTTGAAGCCGCTGCCGAACGTCAAGATCACCATCTCAAAGCCGACCTCGGCGCACTGATCGATCGCGGCGCGGACCTTGTCGGGCTGGGCGCTCCGCACGTGCATCATCAGCGGGTTCTCGGTGCTCCATGGCGCGATGGTGCGGTACATCCGGCGCTGCGCTAAGGAGCGTCGCTCGCGGTCCTCGCTGTCAGGCGCCAACACCCAAGTCCGGAAGGTCTGAAAGGTCGCGCCAGGTGCGACGGTCTGCGATGGCCCGAGCTCTGGGCCGACCTCGAGCACGCACAGGGTCTCTTTTCTGTAGTTCACCTGCGTGCCGAAGTCGGGGTCCGTCGTCCAACGCACGCAGTGAGAGCTGCCGTCGGCGCCGCTCATCGCGCGGAAGCTGAAGTCGGTCTCGACGTAGAGGTTGGGGAGTTGGACACCCATTCGCTGCGGCTCGACGCGCGATTCAGCTTCGACGACCGGCAACCGCAGCGACGTGAAGCGATCAATGGTGACTGACTCACCAGACGTATTGCGCCACTCAAGCCAATGACAGAACAGGGGCAAGCCGTCGTAGATCTCCAAGTGAACGGTGACCTCGTGGTCGCCAGCGTCGACGCGCCAACTGACGTGCTTGCCGTGCGGCGGCCAGACCGAACGAGGGCTGCTATAGCGTGTCTCCCCCCACTGAAGTCGCGCCTCGATATCTCCATCGCCTGCGAATTGCGCCGGCGCGTCGATCGCGAGAGGGTCGCGCGGCATCTGCTCTAGCCACTCAGGCAGCAAGAACGCGCGGTTCGGCTGATCAACGAGCCCGCCAACACGCTCGACCTCTCCGTCGATGACGAACTCGCCGAGCGAGGCCGCGGCGCGTAACAGCTGCTGGCCAGAGGCCAGCTGCTCGAAGCCGACCAGAGCCAGCGGGTCTTGCTGGATCTTCAGGCGGATCAAACCGTTCTCCAACACGATCTGACGCCCGACCTCGCGCAGCTGGGCCCGAAACGGCGAAGCGTTGATCAGCCAGTCAACCTGCTGGGCTCGCGGCGCGGCGACCAACGCGACGAGCACACACACGGCGGAGGACGTCATAACAGATGCGCGCATACCGCGAAGATCGCGGGCCGACGCCGACGGCGCAACCTCACCGTCGGTTCCTCGGCCTCCACCAGGGCGTCGAGCTGCGCTCGCGCTGCTGGACCGACCGCGCTCCCCGGCACTCCGAGTCCTCGCAGCGCCACAGATTTAACCGCAGCTCGACCTCCCACTGCAGGCCATGCGCACGAAGTGCCGATAAAAGCCCTGGAGTGAGCGATCTATGCGCCTGATCGAGCTTTGTCTGCTGTCGTTGTTGTCACCACAGGAACCTGTGGCGCCAAGCGCCCATAGCAGCGCGCAATCCACGCGCGCGCAGCGCCCGCACCTGCACGCCGCGATCGCCGCCAGCCAGCACCGCGACGCTGTGCCGGCGATCGCGTGGCTCTGCGAAGACTACCTCCCCGGCCTATCATCGTGGCCTCCAGGCCTCGACCCGCTCGGCCCGCTGTCACTGACCTTGTCGCGGGCAGGGATCCAGGTCTCGGCGACGGAGGTCACGCTGCCTCAAGCCACGGTCGCCGTCGGCGTGGTCGCCCTCACAAATGACCCAACCGCGCCCGCCCTGCTCTGGCGCTGCGGCCTCGACGGTGAGGAAGAGTGGTTGGTGCAGAGCGGGTTCTCCCCCCCGACGAGTTGGACAGACGCGATCGCCATGATCGGCGCCGACGAGCTCAACACACCTCGATCGCTCGCGATCGCCATCGCCACAGGGCACCTCTATGGATCCTTGCTAGAAGGCGACCCCCGCGCACCGCTGCTCCGGATCTGTCCTTCACTTTGTGGCGATGTCAGCTGGCTCGCGCAGCGCTGCGACGAGGGCATCACGGTCCGAGGTCAGAGCGGCGGGGGGATGATGCTGCCGCTCACGTTGCTGCTGGCGGCCGTCGCCGACGGCAGCGCCGAGCCAACGTCGCTGCAACTGCGGGCGTTCGCTGCCCGAGACGGTGACCAAGCGGAGGCTTGCCGCCAGCTAGGCCGTGACGATCGCGACCTGGACACCGAGAGTCTGCGCGCCTTGCTCGCGGGTGATGACGTGCTGCGGATGACGGCTATCCACGCGCTGACTCGGCGCCGCGCCGCGACAGAGCTACCGCACATCATCAACGCCGCCGCGCCCGATATGCCGCGGGCGACGCTCGCGGCGCGTGACGCTGTCTTGGAGCTGTGGCGGCTCGCGACGACGCGCGACCAAGGCCTAGCGCGGCAATCGCTGCGACGCCAGCGCTGCGCCGAGCTACGCACCATTGACGTCAACGAGCTAACCGCGGCCAACGTCGGCGAAGGGGGTCAGACGCCGCCAGACGATCGGCGCAGCCCAGCCTTCGCGGTGCTCTTCTGTGCAGGCTTCAGCCTGCTCGGCCTTTGGCGGCGCGCTCGCATCAGCTTGAAGCTCAAGACCAACTGAGCCACAGCGCCCCTACACGACGGTCATGACGTCGTCCAGAGGCCGTCGGTAGAGCGCCTTGCGAGGCACCACGCAGTCATCCGTCGGATAGCCGACCGGAATCAACAAGAACGGTCGCTCCGTCGGCGGCCGCTCGAGCACCTCGCCTAAGAACTTCATCGGGCTCGGCGTGTGGGTCAACGTCGCCAACCCGGCCAGTTGCGCCGCCGCGAGGAACATGCCCGCCGCGATGCCGACAGACTCCTTGATGTAGTAGGCCCGCCCGCCGTCATCACCCTTGTTCGACTGGAACACCACCACGAGCCACGGAGCCACGGTCAAGAACTCCTTGGTCGCGTCAGTGCCAAGCGGCTCAAGGTCAGCCAACCACTCCGCGCTCGCGCGATGCTGGTAGAACGCGTGTTCCTCCTTCTCCGCGGCCGCTCGGATCCGCTGCTTCACCGCCGGATCCTGGACACAGACAAACCGCCACGGCTGCTTGTTGGCCCCGCTGGGCGCAGTGTGGGCGCAGCGCACGAGCCCCTCAATCGTCTCCCGCGCCACTGGTCGGTCGCTGAAGTCTCGGACGCTGCGGCGGCGCCGCAGCGCCTCATAGAGCGTCGCGAGCGCTTGGTCAGCCGGCACAGACGGGTCGTAGCGGTCGGCGAACGGGACGAACTCGGCTTCGGTCACGGACACAGACTGCGGCGTCCAGGCCTGACGGACAAGCCATCTTCGACCAACCTCACCTCGCTCGGCTAGCGACAGCGCGAGTTGGTCGCCCCTCCGCCGGACCAAGAACAACTTCCATGGCACACTTAGCTCACGGCATTGGTCCGCGCCGCGCGAGGTGCCATGATCGACGCAATGACGGATCCCTCGGAGCTGGATCTGCCGCTGACCGAGGAGTTAGAGGCCGAAGCCCTCGATATCCTCGACGGCGACGATGACGCCCGCGCTGATGCGCTCAGCGCGCTGATGCGCGCGCACCCCCGGCATGCGCGCGCGCTCCGGGCGTGGCTCACGGCGAGCGGCGTGCTCGATCAAGCTGCAGCTGCACCGAAGACCACGTCGCTAGGCGCGACCGACGATCGCTTACCGCGGCACCTAGACCTCTATGTGCTGCATGAGGTCCTCGGCCGCGGCGGGTTCGGCACCGTCTACAGCGCCGAGCAACAGGCGCCGATCCAGCGCGCGGTCGCGGTCAAGGTCCTCAACCCTGGCATGGATTCGCGAGAGGTCTTGGCGCGCTTCGCGGCGGAGCGTGAAGCACTGAACCGAATGGATCACCCCGGCATCGCGAGGTTGCTAGACGCCGGCACGACGCCGCGCGGGCTCCCATACTTCGTGATGGAGCTGGTCAAAGGCGAGCCGCTGCTCACGTGGTGCCGCAAGCAAGCGCTGTCTGTCGCCGAGCGCATCGCGCTGTTCTTGAGGGTCTGCGACGCGATGCAGCACGCCCACCAAAAGCAGGTCTTGCACCGCGACCTAAGCTCCAACAACGTCCTCGTCACCGAGACGAACTCAGGGCCGCAGCCCAAGATCATCGACTTCGGTATCGCCAAATCGCTCTCAGACCCGTTGCTAGACGGCGGCGCGCAGACCTTCCAAGGCTCGCTCATGGGGACCCCAGAGTTCATGAGCCCCGAGCAGGCTGCCGGCCGCATCGACGACGTCGACACCCGCGCGGACGTCTACGCGCTCGGCGTTCAGCTCTACGAGCTGCTCACCGACCGACTCCCAATACCAACCGTCGTGCTGCGCGCGCAAGGAATCTCAGGCATCGCGCAGATCATCGCGAACGAACAGCCACCCCGAGCGAGCGACGTCGCGCCGACCCGCGCCAGACGCAGCTCCGAGGCGACGTCGACGCGATCCTGCACAAAGCGCTACAGAAGGAGCGTGAACACCGCTACGCCAGCGTCGGTGAGTTCGCTGCGGACCTGAGACGTCACCTCGCGAACGAGCCGATCGAGGTCTCGACGCCGACGACGTGGTATCGCATCAACAAGTTCGTCCGACGCAACCGCGCGCAATCGCTGGCCTGCGTAGCCGCCTTCGCAGCCGTATGCCTCGCGATGGTGTTCTTAGTGCTCGCATTACAACGGGCTAACCGTGAAGCAGCGCTGAAGGACCAGGCAAACCGCGAACTCCAAGAGATGGCCGATGCCGGCTTCCGCCTGCTGGCCAACGAAGACCGTATCGAGCGCGGCCAACGCACGGAGCTCGAGCTACCGCCCGCGTGGCCCAGGCACCACGATGCATATGGGCAGTGGCGGGCGAACTACACAGACGCGCTAACGGAAGAGCTCCGCAAGGTCCGCGCGCGCCTGCAGGCGCTCGACGAGCAACGGCAGCGCCAAGGCGGCGAGCTCTCGGACCCAGTTGATCGACACCTCGAGCGCGCGCTTCGACGGCTCCGAGGGCAGCTGGCTGCCTTCCTCGGCGACGGTGGACCAGCCGCGCAGGCTGCCGCGAGGCTGCGCTGGAGCAGCGAGCATCTCGTCGACGAAACAGGAGGAGACGCATACGACGAAACATGGCAGCTAGCGCAGGAGGGCATCAAGGCGAGCGCCGAGTATCGCGGGCTGCGGCTGCAACGCTTAGCTGGCCTAGTCCCCCTCGGGCGCAACCCATCGACCCGCCTCTGGGAGTTCCTCGACCTCCGCACACACGCTGAGGACTACCCGCTACCAAGCCGCGACGCCGCGACCGGCGAACTACAGACCGACGCAGGAACCGGGGTGGTGTTCGTCTTGGTGCCAGGGGGGCAAGCAGCGATCGGCGCGCGGCGAGACGCGCCCGGGCTCGAGCGCAACGACGATGACGCGCGAGACGACGAGCTCAACGACGCGACCGTCTCGTTGGAGCCGTTCTTGGTCGCGAAAGACGAGCTGAACGTCGCGCAGTTCGCGCGCCTCACAGGCGCCATCGCTCCAAACCGCGACCCGCGCCTGCCGATGACCGACGTGAACTGGCTCACGGCAACCCGCGCGCTAGGGCGCTGGGGCATGTCGCTGCCAACCGAAGCGCAGTGGGAATATGCCTGCCGCGCCAGGAGCACCACGCCGTGGTGCTCCGGCAGCGACGCCGCGGCCGCTGCGCGCTTCGGCTGGTTCGACGGCGGACTCGCGCTGTGCGGCCAACTGCGCGCGAACGGTTTCGGGCTCAGAGACGTGCACGGCAACGTCGCGGAGTGGTGCCGCGACGAGAAGCTGCCTTATCCAGACTACCCAGCGCGTGACGGTGACGGGCTGCGGGCCAGGACGACCACTGATCCGACCGCCTGGCGCGTGGTACGCGGCGGCAGCGTCCGCGATGGCGCGCGAGGGTGTCGCGCGACGGTGCGAGCGTCGCACGCACCGGAAGGGGGCGACGGCGTCATCGGTGTAAGACCGACCCGCGCAATCAATCCGTAATCGGAAACGAGGTCTCGTACGGCGGCGCTGTCACGAACTTACGCCGCGGGGACACGAACCGCGGCTGCGCCGCGGAGGCCGGCGCGAATCCGTATGCTGCGGCCTCACGCAACAACTCCGCGGCGCGGGCCACGTCGCGGGCCACACCCTGACCGCGACGATGCATGTAAGAGAGGTAGAAGCAGCTCTCACCGTCGCCCTCGGCCGCCGCCATCGCCAGCGTCGCTGCGACACCGCTGAGGTCAAACTCAGGGCCGAGTGACAAGCCAACTCGCGCGACAGCGCGCGCTGCGAACAGGTCTGCCGACGGGCACCGGCGATAAAACGTCAACGCACCGCGGAGGTCAGGCTTGACGCCGACGCCTGTCTCTACTGCCAGCCCGATTAAGAAAGCTGCCCGCGCGTCGCCCTGCAGACCAAGCTCTTGGCATCGCCTCAAAGAGGATCCGAGGTCGGCGTCGCTGCGCCGCGCTCTATGAAAGAGGAAGTGATGAAGCAAATTCTTAGCCGCCTCCTCGTTACCGCGCTGCGCCGCCTCCGCGAACCAATTCGCGGCGCTCCCGATGCGGACGTCTAGCGATTCCTCATCGTCGACCCCATCGGTCATGCTCAGCACGCCGAGCTCGTTCAACGCAGCTCCCTGCGCCGACCCCGCGACCATCGGGTCCACGGCGCGCGAGCCAGCCAGCTTAACGAGGCCCCGCACCGCGCTCGGTCGCTCATCGATCACAGCCTGCTTCCAAAACGCGATCGAAGCGCCTGGGTGAGACCTCTCGAAGTAGCCCGTCGCGAACAGCGACACGAACACCGTCGCCCAAAGCGCCATGTGCACTGCGTTGCTCACCCGCGGCGCTATGCCACTCTCCCACCGCTCGTTGAGCTGCCCGATGACCCCGCTGCGCGCGAAGCGATCAAGCGCCTTGACCGTCAGGTTAAGCAACGGCACAGGGTAGAGCTTCGCGTATAGATCGGGGGCGCCGACCCGGTTCAACAGCTCGAACGCGACGATGTAGCCGAGGCCATACCCTATGCCGAACAACGTGCGGCCGACGTTGGTGCGTGGCGACGTGGACGGATCCGTCATCAGCAACATCAAGCCGAGGAACGCCGCGGCCGGGAGGTTGGTGCTGATGAACAGGTAGACGCCGGTGACCTGCTCATAGACCGCGTTGGTCGTGATCATCGCCACGGCCGCGGCCAACGTCATCAACGTCACCGCGAAGAAGTGCTGGACGACGAGGCCGAGGCCGAAGATCACCAAGAAGATGCCCGGCACGGCGATCGTGGTCGAGAGCGGCTTCGCCCAAGTGACGTCAGTGCGGCCGAGCAGGATCAGCACGGTCGCCGCGCACATCAGACCGAAGCCCGACGGGTTGAAGATGTGCGTCCGGCGGCCGTCCTTATTCCAACGCAGGAACTCCTTACCGAGCAGACCCGCGGTGATCATCGCGAACTGCCAGATAAAGAACTCGTCCTTGAACCAGATGAACAGGTTGGTCGAGAGCACGATCGGCGTCGGTCCTGAGCTGAGCCGCCAGGGGCGCCCGCGCGTCCACGACCACAGCCCGTCAAACGCGTAGAGGTAGCAGAACTGCGCGAGGATCAGCGGCGCCTGCGTGTAGATCGGGCGCACACCGTCTGCTTGCTGCCAGAGGTAGCCCCAATAGAGGTAGAGGACCAGCTGTACGGAAGCTTGGATGTAGTGCTGCTTGATCGGCTTGATCGCGGCAACAGCCATCGACCGCCCGGAAAGCCTGAGCGCCGTGAACCAAACGAGCAGCGCCGCGCTGACGACCAGGATCGACGTCGTCAGGTGGGCGTGCTGATGGACCTTTGGGAAGGCTATCAGCGCGGACATCGCCAACGCCAAGATCGCCGGTAAGGCGGTCCAGCTCGTGCTTCGGATCGGTGGTGCTGCGGCAGCGTCCATCGCGCATAAGATCGTAGCGCACAGCCGCCACGATGCAGGCGCAGAGACCAAGTCTAAGCGCAGACCGACCGTGACAATATGCACAGCCGGCCTCGCGAGGCGCTAGTCGAGACCTAGCGCCTTACGCACCGCGGACTGGTCGATCTCGCCGCCTGCGAAGTCGTCGAAGGCCTTCGCCGGCGGCTGGATCAGGTGCGACGCGATGAACGGCGCGCCCTCTTCTGCGCCTTGCTGGCTGTCCTTAAAGCAACACTCCCACTCAAGCACCGCCCAGCCGTCAAAGCCGTGCTTCGTCAGCTCGGTGAAGATGCCGACGAAGTCGACGTCGCCGTCGCCGAGAGAGCGGAACCGCCCGGCGCGGTTCTGCCATGACTGATAGCCCCCGTAGACACCCGTGCGGCCGTCCGGCTTGAACTCCGCGTCCTTGACGTGGAACGCCTTGATGCGCTCGTGGTAGAGCTCGATGTAGTGCAGGTAGTCAAGCTGCTGCAGCACGAAGTGGCTCGGGTCGTAGAGCAGGCAGGCCCGCGCGTGGTCATCGACGTGATCCAGGAACATCTCGTAGCTGGCGCCGTCGTGGAGATCTTCGCCAGGGTGCACCTCAAACGCGCAGTCGACGCCGCAGTCCTCGGCGTAGTCGAGCAGCGGCCGCCAGCGGCGCGCTAGCTCCTTGAAGCCTTCCTCGACTAGGCCCGCCGGGCGCTGCGGCCACGGATAGACCGTGTGCCACATCAACGCGCCCGAGAACGTCGGCATCGCGCCCAGGCCGAGGTGCTCGCTCGCCTTGAGGCACCACTTGACCTGCTGCGCGCCGTAGTCGTGCATCGCCTCGGGCGTGTTTACGTCGTCGGGCGCGAACACCTGGAACATCGACGTGTACGCGGGGTGGACCGCGACCAGCTGGCCCTGCAGGTGCGTCGACAGCTCGGTGATCTCAACGCCGTTCTGCTGGGCGATCCCCGCGATCTCCTGGCAGTAATCTTTGCTCTCGCCTGCCTTTTGCAGGTCGATGCAGCGCGCGTCCCAGGAGGGCACCTGCACGCCGAGGTAGTCGAGGTCCGCCGCCCACTTGCAAGCGGTGTCAAATTGATTGAGCGGCGCGTCGTCGCTCATGAACTGCGCCAAGAAGATGCCAGGTCCTTTCATCGTCGTCAGATTATTAGGGAGACAGAGAGTGCTCGGACGTTAGCCGATGCGACACCGAAAGCGCGAGCGCCAACAAAGCAGTAGGATAGTCGACGTGATCCGACTCCTCTGCGCCGCCGTAATCGTGCTGCTCGCGTGCAACCCAGCAGCGAGCCAAGCCAAGAACGTGCTGATGTACGGCAACAGCTTCTCGTTCTACAACGGCGGCGTTGGCCTCGGCTTGCGGCGCGTCGCGGAAGCGGCCGGGCACCCGACGCCCAACGTCTACGAGCGCCTGGGCTCTAGCCAGACGATGAACTATCACGCCACGAACTCATCTCAGGTCGCCGCGATCTCAAACTCGCTGCTGCCTGGGCAAGAGTGGGACGCGGTCGTGATGCAGGGTCAGTCACTTGAGGCGACCGCGACGCTCGGCAACCCGCTCCAATTCCGCAACCGCGCGCTAACCATCGCGACCAACGTCCGCAACCACAGCCCCAGCGCCGTCGCGGTGCTCTATCAGACCTGGGCGCGCGCGCAGGGGCACTTCTTCTACCCTGGCACCTATCCCGCGCCGCTGGCGATGCAGGCTGAGATCAGCGACGGCTACCAGCTCGCCGCTGACGCGATCAACGCATCATTGGGTCCGGGCGCCGCCGCGGTCGCGCGCGCCGGCGACGGCGTCGCGCTGCTGGAGTTCGAGCAGAGCTACTACGCGGCCGACCTCTTCCACCCCGGGCCGGCGACGACGGTGCTCGCCAGCATGTGCCTGTTTACCGCGATCTACGGCGAGCGAGCCTGCGACATCCAGGCCGACCTTAGCCCAGGTGGGCCGCTCATCGCATGGCTGAGCAACATCGGCTTAGCTGCAGCCGACTGGCGCGCGATGGCTGCGATCGCCGACCGCTGCGCGAGGCCTGAGCTGCGGCCATTCCCAGGCAGCAGCGACCAGCTGATGCTCGAGTCCGGCAGCCCACCGGGGCCGACCGACGCCTGTCCTCGAGTCGGCATCAGCGCCGGCGACTTCCTGGTCATGCAGATGAGCTCACGCAACGGCGTCTACGACCAAGCGCCGGCGCTCATCATCGGGACGGCGTTCCTCAACGGCGCGCCGCCGAACCCGACGCCGAGCTTCCCCGAGCTCCACGTCGACCCGACGAACATGTTCGTGCTGCTCGCGAACCCGAGCCCCCCAGCGACGATCTTCACGGTGGTGCCAATATCCATCGTTGGCCTATCGGTGCTGATCCAAGGCGTCAGCTTCGCGCCGAGCATCGCGACCGGCAACCCGTCGTTGACCGCGACCGACGGCCACGTCATCGAGTTTCAATAATGGCGGCTCAGCCGAGCAACAGCGGCACTAGCGTGCTCGCGGCGACCGTGACCAGCACCCCGCTGATCAAATTGAACCAGATGCCGGCCCGCGCCATCTGCGGCACGGTGACGTAACCCGAGGCGATCACGATCGCGTTTGGCGGCGTGGCGACCGGCAGCATGAACGCCATCGAGACCGCGAGCGCCGCCGTCGCCATCAGCTGCAGCGGCGCGATCCCTAAGCCAGACGCGGCGCCGGCCACGATCGGCATCGCCATCGTCGCGGTCGCGACGTTCGACGTGACCTCAGTCAAGAACAGGAACAAGAACGCCACGGCGCAAAAGACCAGCCAGTGCGGTAGCGCCGTCAACTCCGACACCGCGCCGCCAATGTAGGCCGCGAGGCCGGTCTCAGACATCGCATGCGCCATCGATATTCCGCCGCCGAACAGCACGACGATGTTCCACGGGATCCGATTGGCGGTGGGCCAATCCAACGCGAACTCGAAGCGCCGCAAGTTCGTCGGGATGACGAACAGCGCCAGCGCGGCCGCCATGGCGATCGTCGAGTCCTTAACCCAAGGCGCGAACGACTGGATGCCTGGGATCGTCACCCCGCCGATGTCCTTGTCTCCGCGGGCGATCCAAGCGAGCGCGGTCAGGACAAAGACGATCGCGACGACGATCTCTCTCGCGCTCATCGGTCCCAGCTTGGCGCGCTCTTCGCGCAGCACCTCGGCAGCGTCCCCGCGCAGATCGCCCGGCGGATGCAGAAGTCTCGTGAGGAGCAACCACCCGACGGGGAGGAAGACTGCTGCGATCGGCAAGCCCACCATCATCCAGTCTACGAAGCCGATCGTAACTCGGAGCTTCTCGCTGACCACGGCAGCCAAAACGGCGTTCGGCGGCGTACCGATCAACGTAGTGACGCCGCCGATCGTCGCGGCGTACGCGATGCCGAGCATCAAACAGGTCCCGAGCTCGAACGGCTTCGCATGCTCCGGCGGCCGGAACAAGGACGCGATGGCCAAGCCGATGGGATACATCATGGCCGTCGTCGCTGTGTTGGAGATCCACATCGACAAGAACGCCGAGGCCAGCATGAACCCGAGCACAAGCTGTCGCGGGCGCGTACCTACGAGGGCGACGATCGCCAGCGCGATGCGGCGGTGAAGCCCTGCTCGCTCCATCGCGACCGCGATCAAGAAGCCCCCCATCGACAGGAACACGATGTCGTTGGCGTAACGGGCCGAGGTCGTCGGCATGTCGATCACGCCGAGCGACGGAAACAGCACCAGCGGGATCATCGCGGTCGCCGCGATCGGGATGGCCTCGGTTGTCCACCAGATCGCCATCAAGACAACGACCGCCGCTGTGCGCCACCCGGCGTCAGAGAGACCGTCAGGCGCGGGCGACAACAAGCACGCCGTGAACGCCACTGCCCCCGTCAGCAGACCGCCGCGGCGCAGGGCGAAGCGCTCAGTCAGCCGGGGGTCACGCTGCGGTCGCGCGTCGGTCTCAGGGCTCGTCATACGTCACACAGCATAGAACAGGGACACTCTTGGGGCATCGGGATCCGCTGACGCAGCTTGTCGTGAGTAGACTACTCAAGCCCCATGTTACGCGCGCGACACGGCGCGTCATCCTTAACCGAACGGACCGATCTTCACATGTTTATTCGCACCACGCTCGCAGCGCTGACTGCCTGCGCGACCGGGATCGCGATGGCGCCTCAATCTCCCTCCGGCGTCGTCATCAACGAAATCAACTACGACGACTCTGGCTCAGATGACTTCGAGTTCGTCGAGATCTACAACGGCAGCGGCGCAGCCGTTGACATTAGTAACTGGACGCTCAACGGCATCGACGGCACGACGTCCGGCAACGGCTTGGTCACGTTCGCGCCCGGCACGATCCTGCCTGCGGGCGGCTTCCGCGTCGTCGGCGACCCTGGCGTCCCCAACGTGAGCGACCCGCTGACTGGCCTGACCCTGGAGAACAGCGCCGACGGCGTGTTCCTCCTCGACGGCAACGGCGTCTATCAAGACGGCGTGTGCTGGGAGACCGCCGACTGGACCAACGCGCTCCCTACGTGGCTGGAGGGCGACGGGCTCTGGGGCGCCATCCAAGGCGCCGAGCGCCCCACTGGCACGCTGGTGCACGCGTTTGGCCGCGGCATTGACGGTCTCGACACCGACGACAACGGCTGCGACTTCCGCCCCATGCCTTCGACGCCTGGCGAGCTCAACATCCTCGGGATGACGACCGCGCTTCCATACCGGAACGACTTTGACGACCCGGTCACTTCGACCGTAGACAGCGACTTCATCTACTCGTTCGTCCCGGGCAACACCCAAGACCCCAACGCCATCCAAGGCGCGATCATCTCAGGCATCCCGCAGCCGACGTTCTCGATCCCTGCGTCCCCGCAGGGCGGCAACGTCTCCGTGTGGCACGACCCGACCGGCGGCGGTAACGCCAACTGGCTGAGGAACTTCTCGCAGTCCGACTACGTCTTGGAGACCTTCGTCTACCTCACGGGCCCGAACCCCAACATGGACGTTGACGACGGCACCCAGTGGTCCATCGGCGTTCGCGGGCACTCGGACTCCTTCGGCGAGTTCAACGACCTCGACGGCTTCGTCACTGGCGGGACCTTGTTCGGCGGTGTCTCTTGCACCTCGCAGCAGCCCGGCCACACGGGCATCGCGTGGACGTGTCAGCGCACCGCTACGACCTGCGACCTCTATCTGGTCGACTACAACAACGGCGGCGGCGACCCGATCGTGCTCGGCGGACCCGTCCAAATCGTGACGGGCACCAACGACGGCTGGCAGCGGGTCCGCATCCTCGCCTCAGGCAACGACATCACCGCCAACTTCGGCGGCAGCTACGGCTGCGACGACGGGACTCAGTTCGTCGCGCAAACCAACACGACGTGCGCCAACGGCGCGTATGTCACGTTCCGCGAGTGCGTCACCGACAACAACAACATCCTGCCGCTGATCATGGACCGCATGATCATCACAAACGTCACGAGCGCCGCGACCCAAGCCGTCGGCACCGGTTCGCCGACGGCGCTCGGCGTCCCCACGATCGCCGCATCTGGGCCACCGACGCTCGGCGACACTTCGTTCTCGATCATCGGCGGCAACCTCCTCGGGGCGCCCTTCACCGGGTGCATCCTCGACGTCGGCGCGGCTCTCCCAGGCCTGCCGATCCCAGGCGCGCCGCCGACGGCGGCGCTCTACGCCAACCCGTCGCTGGTCCTCGTCCAGCCGGGCGGTAGCACGACGGCCTCGTTCCCCGTGGCGCTGCCATGCAACCCGGCGCTCGGCGGCAACCAGCTGATCGCGCAGATCTTCGACTGGGATGCGTCCCAAGCGTTCCCGCTGCCGATCGGCCTCTCCCAAGGCCTGGTCATGACGCTCGGCTACTAGCCGAGGTTGTGGGCCCGCAGCGCTAAGCTGCGGGCCGCCATCACGCCGCGAGCCAGCGGCTCACCGCGCGAGCCGCGTCGTCCCCCGACCCGAACGCGACCTCAGCGCGGCACCTTGACCCACTGGGCTGCCTTAGCAGACTGCTGCGCAGCCTCGAGGACCGCCTGCACGGCGACGCCGTCGTCAAAGTTCGGCGCGAATGGCTTCTTACGAGCCAGCGCGGAGACGAAGTCCGCGACGTGGTTCACGAACGTGTGCTCGTAACCGACGATGTGGCCGTCCGGCCACCAGTTTGGCGCGTACGGGTGCACGTCGTCCATGCACATGACCGTCCGCCACCCTTGCGCGTCGCGCTGGTCCTTCAGCGAGAAGACCTCCAGCTCGTTCATGCGCTCGAGGTTCCACCGCAGCGAACCCTTCGTGCCAGAGACCTCGACGCAGTTGTAGTTCTTGCGCCCGGGCGCCACGCGCGTCGACTCGAAGGTGCCGATCGCGCCGCCCTTGAACTTCGCCAAGAAACAGAACGCGTCGTCTACATCGACCTTTGCGGTCTTGCCGCGGCCGACCGGGCGCTGCTTGTAGAAGGTCCGCTCGAGGCCGCACACCGCGTCGAACTCGAGGCCAGTCATCGCGCGCACGAGGTCGATCAGGTGAGCGTTGAGGTCGCCGTGCGCGCCGCTGCCCGCCACCTTCTTGCTGTTACGCCAGCTCCAGCCCGCCTTCGGATCAGCCAACCAGTCCTGCAGGTAGACGCAGCGCACCTGCAACACGTCGCCGAGGTCACCGCGCGCGATCATCTTCGCCGCGAGGCTGGTCGCCGGTGCGCGGCGATAGTTATGCCAAAGCCCGACGCGCACCTTTTGCTTCTTGGCCAGCTTGGCCATCTCCTTGGCCTGGGCAAACGTCATCGCCAGCGGCTTCTCGCAGAGCACGTGCTTCTTCGCTTTGAGCGCCTGCAGCGCCAGAGGGTAGTGGCTGTCGTTCGGCGTCGCGACGTCGACGACGTGCACGTCAGGGTCCGCGAGCACCGCCTCGAAGTCTGTCGTCGCGCCCTCGAAACCCAGCTTTTGGGCAGCCGCCGCGGCGCGCTTTTGGTCACGACCGACGATGACCTTGGGCACGACCTGCAGCGGCAAATCGAAAAATCGATTGGCTTGGCGGTACGCATTGCCGTGGGCGCGCCCCATGAAGGCGTGGCCGACCATGGCCACGTTGAGAACGGGTAGCTGTTGCTTGCCCTTGCGATTGGATTGCGAGGTGAGGCTCATTGCTGGCGAACGATAGGCAGCGAGCGGTGAGATCGCTACCTCGTGCCCCCGAACAAGACGCGCAGATTCACGGCCTGCTCAAAGACATCCCAGCCGAGCAGCAGATCTGGCACTCCGTCACGGTTCCAGTCGCCGAGCGCGCCCGTCAACGAAGCGTCGAAATCACCGCTGCGGGTGCGCGAGACAAACCGAGCAGCGTCAAACGAGCCGAGCCCGGAGCTCAAATAGGCCGCGATAGAAGACTGTCGGACACCCGAGAACAGCACCTGCTCGACGAACACCACGGCGTCGAGATTACCGTCACCGTTAACATCGCTCAGGCTCAACCGGGTTGGCGTACCCGGGTCGAGGGCATAAGGCGACGAGAGCCCCTCGACAAAGGCTCCGACGTCGACCTCGTATGCGAGCCCGCCGGGCACGACGGTGTTACGGAACAAGCGCAACGTGTCATCGCCCCTGCACGCGACCAGGAGGTCCTCACGGCCGTCCGCGTCTAGGTCAGCGGCGACTACCTGGCTCGGGCCGCTGCCGACCAGCAACACCTGAGCGTTTGCCGAGACATAACTCGGCACGAAGCGATCCTCACTCGGCGAGGCGCCGCCTTGATACCGGAAAAACAGCAGGTGGTTCCCATCAACAGCCGCCGGTGACGAACCGACAGGGACCGTGACCGCCAGCTCAAGCCTGACCGGCTCGCTCGCCGTACTAGGCGCGAAGTCACCTAGCGCGAACGAGGTCGCGTTGCCGTGCACCGGCGCGAACGCCACAGGCTCATAGAACGGGAACTCGCCGCCGGCGGGAGCCGGCTTACCGCGCATCAAGGCGATCTGAGTATCCCCTGCTGTCGGCGATGAGACGTCGAACGAGAGTAAGGCGACGAGATCATTCACGCCGTCACCGTCGACATCCGCGATCTGGACCCGCGCGCCGTCGTCCAGCGGGAGCGTCTCGAACGGCGCTCCCAAAGCTTGCCGCAACGGCGCAGAGAGGCCGTTTGGCTGCTGCTGAGGCGCCCCGAACGGATCTGGCACCCAGTAACCAACAGCAGAGTCCCGGGTCATGAAGACGAGGTTGTCGTATCCGTTGTCCACGCTGGACAACTCGACCGATGATGGCAACAGCCCGGATGCTTCGAGCCGAACGCCCAGCTCTGGGATCCCGCCGAAGCCGTCGTTTCGCACGATCGTCACGCTCGCCGGCTGGCCTGCGATCCCGCTGCTAGCGAGCGCGAGGTCCCGCGCGCCACCCTGCGAGCTAACTGCGAGGTCAGAGAAATCTCCGACCACCAAACGCTCGATCGGGAACGCGAGGCTCGCGCCTGCATCAGGCGGCAACAAAATCGGCGCGTCCGGCTGCGGGACATCGACTAAGCGGGTCGACAGCCGCTTCTCACGCACCCCGTCAACGTCGACCTCGTGCACGAGGAAGACCGCGTCCTTCTGAGGTTGACCGGGGCCAGTTGCTGGGAAGGCCGCGTCAAAGGCGAGCGAGCGGATCTGCACCGGAGCCTCAGCCAGACCAGCTGTGCCACCGATGATCGAACCGAGCAGCGGCACAAAGCGCGTCCCGTCGAACTGCAGGAGGCCAAGCGAGACCGACGTCGGCTCCCCACGGATGGCGATCACCAGCTCCACCGGACCGCCCCCTAGGCTCTGGCCTCTGTCCAAGTTTGCAGCCAACGTCTGCCCGATCGGCTCGACTGGCGCGGTGTAGACCTCAGCCAAGGACGGCCCGCGGAACGACCACACGCCGCCGACGCGCTCCTGCGGCAGCGCCGCAATCGTCGGGCGGGTGGACGAAGACCCATTCATGCCGGCCAACACGACCGCCAACGAGGGCTGCGTTCCGTTGCGGCAGGAGTGCAGCCCGACGGCAGGCGATTCCACCGACGGCACATAATTGGGCACCGTGAAGTCCGTTTGAACACCCCTCGTGAAACTCCGCATGCCGCCGCCATAGGCGACATCAAGCTTCAACTCGGAGCCGCTGACGAGGGCTACGTCGAGGATGCCGTCACCGTCGAAGTCCTCCACCTCACACGCGTCGTAGGTGTAGTCACGCACATCGAGCTCTAGCGGTGACGTGAACCGCAGGCCGGCAGCTGCACCCGTAGCGAACAGGACCTGCGGACGCTGACCAGGAAGCGCTTGCGGACCTGGCAGCAACAGCACGTCTGGCAAGCCGTCGCCGTCGAAGTCCGCGACGCGCCCGCTCTTCGAGCCCGGGGCCGCCGGAACGACCTCGACGCTACCAAGCGGCGGACTCGGACGGACCTGCCCCAACACCAGCATATGATCCGCCGTCGCGCCGCCTTGATTAACGACGAACAAATCAGGGACCGCGTCACCGTTGAAGTCTCCGACCAACAAATCGCTGGGGTTTCGCTGCGGGTCGAGCTGGTGATTACCAATCTGTCGAGGCGTCGCGAACGGCTGAAACATGCCGTTCTGCTGCGCCAGAAGCAGCTGTACGAAACCCACTCCGCCTTGCTCCGTCAGGATCGCGAAGTCTGGGGCAGCGTCCGTGCTCGGCGCGCTGTCGAGTCGGATTGGCACGGCCGCGACCGGCGTCTGATCAAGCACGGCCCCGCGCGGACCAAAGAACGGGTCAGGGTTAGCGAACAAGAACTCTTCATCGGCCGCGAAGGTGCCGACAAAGGTGCCGCCGTTCGCGCGGACCCCGACGACGCGCAGCCGGATGGTCACCCGACCAGGGCGCCCGTCAGGCGAAGGCGGGATGGTGAAGACGAGCCGATCGGAAGACGACTCAGCCACGCGGAAGTCCTGCGGTGGCAGCTCGGTGGTCCGGCCGCCCTTCTCAAACGACAGGGTGACGTTGCCGAAGTCCAGCTGCGCTGGCGCGACCGAGAAGTCATACGGCACCAAGGCCGTGCCGATGAGCGTGACGAGGCTGCCGCCTGTCGTCGGCCCCTGTCCTGGCAATGCGAACTCGATCCGCGGCTCATAAATCGCGTTGGAGATGACCGTCGACACCCCCGCCACCGCGTCTTGAACCAAGAACTCGACCTGGTCCGGGAAGTCATTACCGGGGACCAAGGCCCGCAGCGTCGGCAAGCCGTTAACCGACGGGATGAACGACAGCTCCGTCGCCAAGCGGATGGTGCGTGCCCCAGGCTCAAGCGCCTGCGGATTGCGCGTTCCCACGACGACCGCCACGTCGGCTATGTCCGTTGCCATCAGGCCGTCTACCGTCATCGTGACAAAGCCACCCAACGGAGACAGCCTCAGCTCGGACGCGCCACCAGGTACAACCAACTGCGCGAGCGGCTGCCTCACGAGCAAAACCTCGACCGGCTCGGCGACAGGCCCAGCCGCCGTCGTGACGACGAACTGCCCGATCACGTCGCTCGCGGTCGGATCGATCCCGACGCGCAGCGGCGCTGTATCCAACAACATCGTGATCGTCGTCGTGTCGTTCTGTATGGAGACCGACATGATCTGCTGCGGAGCAGCGACCGCACCGACGCGCAGGTCGACCTGCAGGGAGGCTTCACCCGAGAGATCCGCGTCCGAAACCAGCACTCGCGCGGTTCGGCCAGGCTGCGGCACCAACGGCAGCGGCGATGTGAGCACGCTCAGCGCAGGCACTCGGGCGTCCGAAGCCGAATTACCGCCACCGCTGGCGCTAATCCCCGAGACTAGCCCGGCACCGCAGCCACCCAGCGTCAACACACAAGCCACCGCCATCGCCACAGCGAGCGGGTTACGACGCGAAATCCAAGCCATCACCACGGTCTAGTCTACACCGCTTTTGAGGCGGCGGGCGGCTCACCACGCCACCCATGGCATGGCCGTAATAGCGGTGCGCGTCACGCCCGTTACAACATCATCATGCCCGAACCCAAGACCACCTGGTCTCCCCCAGCCGAACGGCGGGTCTTCTGTAACCGCACGCTCAACATGCGATCCGTACACGCCATCGGATTCGACATGGACTACACGCTCGTGCACTACGACGTGGTCGCATGGGAAGCGCGCGCCTACGAGCACGTCCGCCAGAAACTCATGGGGCAAGGCCTACCTGTAGAAGGTCTCGAGTTCGACGCCCAACTTTTCACCCGCGGGCTAATCGTCGACCTCCAGCAAGGGAACATCGTCAAAGCCAACAGATTCGGCTACGTCACTCAAGCGTCGCACGGCACCGCCATGCTGACACACGAGCAGCAACGGCGAATATACAGCCAGGTCTGGGTCGACCTCGCCGAGCCGCGCTGGGTGTTCCTCAACACTCTGTTCTCGCTCTCCGAAGCATGCATCTACGGCCAACTCGTGGACCTTCGAGAGCGTGACGAGATCGAGGGCCGACCAGACTTCCAGGAGCTCTACCGGACCGTCAACGACACCATCAACGCAGCGCATCTTGAGGGCGAGCTAAAGGCCGAGATCATCGCCGCCCCCGAGCGGTTCATAGACCTAGATCCCGATCTGCCGCAGACGCTGCTCGACCTAAAGCGCGCAGGCAAGAAGCTGTTCCTCGCGACGAACAGCGAGTGGCACTACACGCGCCCGATGATGGAATACGTGTTCAGAGATCACCTGAACGGGTTGCCTTGGCGCGACCTCTTTGACCTAGTCATCGTCCAGGCTCGTAAGCCGACGTTCTTTGAGCACAGCGAGCCGTTCTTCGAGGTAACCGACGACCATGGCGGGGAGCGGCCAGCGCGCGGCGCGCTACAGCGAGGCGTCATCTACCGCGGTGGCAACGCGGGCGCGGTCCAGGCGCACCTCAACATGGACGGCAGTGAAATCCTCTACGTCGGCGACCACGTCTACGCCGACGTTCACGTCTCAAGCCGTATCCGGCGATGGCGCACAGCGCTCGTGCTCCGCGAGCTTGAGGACGAGGTTATGGCCGAGCAGCTGTTCGGCGTCGAACAGCGCGAACTGGAGGAGCTGATGCGCGAGAAGGTCACGCTCGACGAGGAGCAAGCCGCGCTGCGCCTCGCGGCGCTGCGAACGGAGCACGGCGATGAGGTGCCGCCAGGGCTGCCGCTAAGCGAAGAGGCCATTCAGACGCGGCTTCACGAGCTGCGCGATGAGATCGAGGCGCTAGATGCCAAAATCGCCCCCTTAGCCCGCGCCTCGAGCCAGCTCGGACACGCAAAGTGGGGCCCAGCGATGCGCGCCGGCATCGACAAGAGCCGGCTTGCCCGCGAAATCGAAGGTCACGCCGACATCTACACCTCACGCGTCAGCAATCTGATGCACGTGACCCCCTTCGGCTACCTCCGCGGCCCCCGCGGCGCGCTGCCGCACGACACGCGTTAGCCCCCGCCCGTCACGCTGACCGCCGCTAACGCAGCGGTCACAGCGGCCTCAGTCTGGAGCCCCCGCAGCCCAAAGCGCACTACGCCAGCTGGGTCAACGATGTATGTGATCGGTGTCACCTGTGACCAGTCCGACTTGTGGAACAACTCCATAAACGCGTCATCCGCCATCAGGACAGGGCGCTGGAACTGCTTGCGCGCGATCGTCGCATCGGTCGTCGCCTGATCTACATCTAAGACGACGTCCGTCATCACGTGGAGCCAGACCGTGTCCTGGCCAGCCTGCTGCTCTAATGTTCGGATCGCCGGCGCCTCGACATCGCACGAGTGGCAATGCGAGCGGAAGAAGTGCAGCACCGCGCGCTTACCCAGCAGATCCTGCTTAGACCAAGAACGTCCGCCCAGGTCCGCGAGTTGAAACTCCGGCAGCGGTCGATTCACCGCGTGCTGAATGAGGTCATCCACGTGCGCCCGGATCAAGCTAGTCACGCCGAGATACGCCGCGATCAACGCCGCCGGCACGATCAACCCAAGCATCGTTCTACGACTCATCGGACGCGTATCCTAAGCAATGCGGACTCGCAGCACATCTCCGGGCCAGCCTCCGCTGCAGATGAAGCGCTGTGGACGCTCAACGCTTCAAGACGAAGTCCCCGCGGTTCTGCTCGGCGAGACGCTTCAAAAACACATAAGGCCACAAGCGCCCCTTCTTGTTGCGCTCCTTATTGCGCTTCTGCAGGCCGAGCGCGACCGCGTGGATCCGGATCCTCCCGAGCGCGTTCCAGCGCTCAACCGCGCGTAAAATCCGGTCACTGTCGTCTTGGGTGATCCCGGCAGCCTTGAGGTTCGCGATCGTCGGCGCCCCGTCAGACAGGAAGAACATCGTGTCCACCGAGGGGGCATAGTAACGGTCACCGACGCCGCGACCAGCGATCTGGAACGCGAGCTCCAGCGCATCGTAGACGTTGGTTTGGAACTCTAACTTGAGGTCGTCGATCCACTCGATCGCGCGCGCCACGTTCTCCTCGGTCGCGAGCTGCAGCGTCGGCGCGAAGCAGCGCGCCTTGTTCGCGAAAGAGACGAGATTGAACTGCTGTTCCGGCTTCAAGCCGCGCAATCCGCGGCGCAGCTCCAACTTGCAAAGCTGCCAGCGCGTGGTGCCTGGGCCGCCTGTGGTAGGCCCCTTGCCTTTGTCGCCCTTGAGCGCGACCTTCATCGAAAGCGAGTTGTCGAAGACGTAGACGATGCCCCTGCCGGCCTGCTCGATCCCAAAATAAGACCCCGCAGCAGTGTTTGCCGCAGGGTCGTGCTCACGCATCGACACGTCACCCTGGGAGAGCGCCCGCGCTCCAGACAAAAAGGGCGCGCCTTCAGCGGCGAGCCAGGCCCGCCAAGACTTGCTCGACGCCCCCGGGTTCTGGGCCGTTAACACCACCAGCGCGTCCAACAAGCGCTCGCGAGCAGCGCCCTGTTCAACATCAAGCCGATCAATCAATGGCTCGATCGCGCCAGGCCACGCAAGGCCCGAAAGCGCCCGCGCAGCAGCATCCTGAACGTCTGCGTTCTGGTGCTCAAGCTGCTGCACCAGCCAACGACCGCATGCAGCTCCAGCGCGCGCCCCGAGCGCCGAAGCGGCCCCGATCAGACCTAGCAGCGCGTCTGGACCGTCCTTGCCGATGCGGGTCTTCTGCCAATCGACCTTCGCGTCGGAGAGCTCCCCCATCCGCTGGGCCAACCGCAGCCGGAACCACAGCGGCAGCGCGCTACCACGAGCGATCAGCCGCTCGAGCATCGCCGCGAGCGCCGCCTGGCTCTTCAAACCTTGCAGCGCGGACGCAACTGCCTCGCCGGCGTCGTTGAGGTTGCGCAGCTCATATCTACTGCGCTTTAAGCGGCCGCTCCCGCCCTCTCCAAGCAACGCCTTGCGGCGGCCCTCCGCGACCGCGACCACCTGCCCGTCGAGCGCTTCGACTGCGTCTAACAGGGCGCGCGCGCTGACACGGCCGTCAAACTTCTTGAGCGCGTCAATCGCCGCAAGCACGCGCTGCCCGCCCTCTTCGGTGACGTCGATGGCCCGGATCGCCGAGCGCAGCTTGCGCGCCGACGCCTTTACTCCGCTCTGCGCAGACACCGCTGCAGTAGGCAGCAGCGCTGTGAGCATTAGCCACAGGACACTCTTACGGCGCATAGCGAGATCTTAGCGGAATCAAGCGTCCTGAACCATCGTCAGCGAAGGCGTCAAAACACGCATGAATCGACGCTCGACGCCTCCCGCATGCCGGCACTAAGCTGAGCATCAAGATGGACTTCTTCACGATCGACAACCTCTTAACGCTGCTGATGCTGACCTTGTTGCAGGCCGTGCTCGGCTTCGACAACCTGCTCTACATCTCGATGGAGAGCAAGCGAGTCGCAGAAGCAGACCAACAACGGGTCCGCAAGCTCGGCATCTCCATCGCGATCATCTTGCGCATCTTGCTGTTGTTCGTGCTGGTCAACGCGATCAAGCTCCTCGAAGACCCGTTCTGCCACCTTGAGACGCGGCCGATCCATTTCGCCATGAGCGGCCACGCGCTGATCGTCCTCATCGGCGGCGGCTTCATCCTCTACACGGCCGTAAAAGAGATCTTCCACATGCTGACGCCAGCGAAGGTAGGCCAGCATGCCGGGAGCGGGGCTCAGGTCACCGTGGCGAAGGCGGTGACGATGATCGTCCTGATGAACCTTGTGTTCTCGTTTGACTCGATCCTCGGCGCGATCGCGCTTACGGACAACTTCGCGACCATGGCCGTCGCCGTGGTGATCTCAGGCGTGCTGATGATTTGGCTCGCAGACCGCGTCTCGCAATTTCTGCAGAAGAACCGCATGTATGAAGTCCTCGGGCTCTTCGTCCTGCTGCTCGTGGGAGTGATGCTGCTCAGCGAGGGGGGGCACCTCGCTGAACTGTCTTTCTTCGGCCACCACGTCGAACCAATGGCGAAGTCGACCTTCTACTTCGTCATCGGGGTGCTTGTCGTGGTGGACGTTGTCCAAGGCCGCTATCAAAAGAAGCTGCTGGCGGCGCAACAGCGCTAGGCCATGCCTGGGGCGAATACGCCGACCTAGGCACCCCCAGCGATCGGTCATATGGGGCAAAAGCCCCATATGAGACGCCCCGAACGTCAGTAAACGGTGCAGCGAATTGCCGGTGACTTCGCAGCTATGGTCGACTAGCGAGTTGGCCTATCCAGCGGAGCTGAACCCAGCAACGCTCATCTGCATACAACCGTTAGTAACTGCGCTAAGATTGTCCGACCCGGCGTTCCTCGCGCTCAAGACTAGAATGAACGAATCCATCATCCGCCCATGCAGCCTGGGAGCTGCTCTGTTGTGTGCCGCGGCGGCCTTCACGACGTCCGGCTTACGCGCGCAGCACTCTGAAGCTCGTGAGTGGAACGAGCTGCTGCTTGAGTCCATCCGGAAGGACTTCGCGCGCCCCACAGTGCACGCGCGCAACCTCTACCACGCTTCGATCGGGATGTGGGATGCCTGGGCGACCTACAGCCCGTCCGCCGACTGTGTCCTGTTCGACGAGTCCTTCGCGACCAACGACCCGAGCGTCGACGTCTGGCGCAGCGAGGCCTTGAGCTACGCCTCGTATCGCATCTTGACGCACCGGTTCCAAAACTCGCCTGGTGGCCCCGTCATGCTGCCGCTTTATGACCAGATGATGGCGCAGCTGGGCTACTCGACCAGCAACACGACGACGACCGGAAACACGCCAGCGGCCATCGGAAACCGCATCGCTGCCGTCGTCATCGCATACGGCCAAACGGACAACGCGAACGAGGCCAACGACTACGCCAACCAAGTCTACTTCCCGACCAACCTAGCGCTGCTACCGGAGTTCCCTGGGAACCCGAACCTGTTCTTCCCTAATCGCTGGCAACCGCTGGCGCTGCAATTCTTCACGGGTCAATCGGGCATCCCGATCCCGACCGGATATCCCGACTTCCTGAGCCCGGAGTGGGGACGGGTCACGCCGTTCGCGCTCTCGCAGAACGACCTGACGCTCAACGACCGGTTCGGCTACGACTACTGGGTCTATCACGATCCAGGGCCGCCGCCGCTGCTCGGCACGGCATCGGCTTCGGACTACAAGTGGGGCTTCGAGATGGTCTCGGTGTGGTCCTCGCACCTCGATCCAGCAGACGGCGTCATGATCGACGTCTCCCCGGCCTCCGTCGGCAACATCGCGATCTCGTCGATGCCGACGACCGCAGCGGGCTACCAGAACTTCTACGACTTCACCAACGGCGGCGACATCAGCGCTGGCTACGCGACTAACCCCGTCACGGGTCAGGCCTACGCGCCGCAGATCGTCCCGCGGGGCGACTACGCCCGCGTGCTCGCCGAGTTCTGGGCCGACGGCCCGGACTCAGAGACGCCGCCAGGCCACTGGTACACGCTCTTCAACTACGTCGCTGACAACCCGCTGACCGTCAAGCAGATCGGCGGCATCGGCCCCGTCGTCAACGACCTTGAGTGGGACGTGAAGGGCTACCTCGCCATGGGCGGCGCGATGCACGACGCGGCCATCACGGCCTGGAGCAATAAGGGCTGGTATGACTACCTGCGCCCCGTCAGCGCGCTGCGCTACATGGGAGACCGCTACCAGCAGTCCCCTTCGGGCCAAGGCAGCGTCCTCGACCCAGACGCCATCACGCTGCGCCCCGGCTTCATCGAAGAGGTCACGTTCGCGACCACGGCCGTCGGGCAGTATCACGAGCACCTCGCTGGCAGCGAGGGCAAGGTCGCCGTCAATGCGTGGCGTGGCCCCGATTACATCAACGACCCCGCGGTCGACGTCGCTGGGGTCGGCTGGATCCTGCTCGAGGAGTGGTGGCCGTATCAGCGCCCGAACTTCGTGACGCCGCCGTTCGCCGGCTACGTCTCTGGGCACAGCACCTACAGCCGCGCCGCGGCGGTGGTCATGGACCGCTTCACCGGGTCACCGTGGTTCCCTGGCGGCCTCGGCGAGTTCGTCTGCCCGCAAAACCAGTTCCTGGTGTTCGAAGATGGCCCGAGCGTGACGGTCACGCTGCAGTGGGCGAGTTACTACGACGCGTCTGACCAGTGCTCGCTGTCGCGCATCTGGGGCGGCATCCACCCGCCGTGCGACGACATCCCTGGCCGACTGATGGGCCAAGAAGTCGGCGAAGACGCTTACAGCCGCGCCGAGCAGATTTGGGCGGGCAGCGCTCCGCCGCTGGCCCGATATGAGACCAGCGGCGCAGGCTGCGCTGGCTCAGGCGGCGACCCGATGGAGCTGTCTGGCGTGCCGAGCGCGCGACCTGTGCTGGGTTCGGCCATGCTCGTCGACATCGACGACGCGCCCGCCGCGACGCCAGCGTTCTTGATGATCGCAGGCACCGCTGGCTACTCGCCGGCGCTCGACCTCACCGCGGTCGGCATGCCAGGCTGCCAACTAGGCGTAGACATGATCATCATGGACACGGTCGCTCAGTCAGGCGGCGGCGGGCAATGGTCCCTGCCGATCCCGAACGTGCCGCTGTTCCTAGGTGTTTCCGTTTGGCATCAAGCCGTCGGCCTAGACCCCGGCGCCAACTCCGTCGGGCTCATCACCTCAAACACCGGTCAAGCCACCGTCGGGCTGTGACATCACGCTAAGATCGAAGGCATGCTCGCCCTCGTTCTGTCGCTAGTCACGCCCTGCGCGGCGCCACAAGAGCCGCCAGCTGACGGCCTCGACGTCGCAGCCCTCGCGGCCTGGCGAGAACACCTAGCGCCGCGCGCAGAAGAACAGCGGTGGCGCGAGATCCCGTGGCGACAGACCATCGGCGAAGGCCTCCGCGACGCGGCGACCGCAGCGCGACCGATGCTCCTGTGGCTCATGAACGGGCATCCGCTCGGCTGCACTTGAGGCAACGGTGTGGTGGGCCGACGGTCTGTCTGGTCCGACGCGCGCGTCATCGCCGCGAGCGCGAGCTTTGTGCCCGCCGCAGACGAAGTATGGCGACTACAGCAGAACGACGACCCTGAGTGCCGCTGGTTTAGATCGGCGGTGCGGGGCGCTCCAGACGCCGTCGCCGGCTCGATGCAAGGCACCTACGTCTTGACCACCGACGGCGAGCTGCTCGGCCGCATCAACTCGGCGAACCCAGAGCACGTGCTCAAGATGCTCGACGGGGCGCTCTCGAAGTGGCGGAGCCTGAACCGCGAGCGTCCGCGCGCCACCGCGCCGATCATCACGCTGCCAGATCACCGCTGGGAAGACAGCTACCCGTCCGACGGCCTCGCGTTGGAGCGGTTCGCCCGCGACGTGAACGGCCCTGCAACAGACGCCCCCAGCAGACCAGTCAACCAAGATGCGGTCTGGTTCGCGGCAGGAGAGCTGCCGGGCTTCGTGCCCTCGAGCGGCAACGTCGGCGCCGTTCGCGACGTCGCACCGGGCCTCATCGAGCGTCTGACGCGCTTCGCGTTCGTCGACAACGTCCGCGGACAAACGCTGCCGTTCTCTTCGAAAGCTGTGCGCGTCGCCGAGCTAAAGAGCGAGGTGACCGCCGTGAACGAAAAGGTGTGGACCCTGCGCCTATGGGGGCGAACGACCGCAGAAACGGACGGGAGCGACCCAGGCGAAGCCTACTGGAAGTCCAACCGCGCCTGGCCCCGCAGCCTATCGACGAACATCATCGGCGAAGCGCGCTGGGACGCGACGCGTGAGCGCTTCTTATCCTTCGAGCTGGTCGCGATCGGCGCTCGCAAAGGTCGCACCACGTTCAACGGCCGACACCGCGAGCAAAACGCCGCCCCGCACGGGATCGGCTTCTTCCTAAAGATCGCGCCGCGCGACCACCGCGTAGCGCCGACCTATATCAACCTCTACGGCGCGGCGTGGGTCAAGATGCCCGAGTGATCACCGGGCTGCCGTGGTCTCGGATGCGATCGGTGGCCGCGACCAGCTGCTCCGTGATTCCAGGCTCGTGCGAGCTGTGGCCTGCATCATCGACGACGACCAATGAAGACTCCGGCCACGCGCGGTGCAGGTCGACCGCCGACTTGATCGGGCAGATGATGTCATAGCGACCGTGGACGATGAAGCCGGGGATGGAGCGCACCTTGTCGATGTCGCGCAGGAGGCGGTCATCTGGGGTGAAGCGGCAGTTCCGGAAGTAGTGCGCCTCAAGCCGCGCGATCGCCCACGCGACGTCCGGGTCTTCGAAGTGCGAGAGGAAATCCGGGTTCGAACGGAGCGTGCAGCTCGCGCCTTCATAGATCGACCAACGCATCGCTGCAGCGAGGGCTACGTCTCGCCGGTCATCGTTCAATCGTGCCCAGTACGCTTCTAGCAGGTCGCCGCGCTCACTCGCCGGGATGTGGCCCGCGAACTCGTCCCAGCGCTCCGGCTGGATCAAGCGCATACCATAGAGCCACCAATCGAGCTCCTCTTGCTTGAGCAACCAGATGCCGCGGAGCGTCAGCGACCGACAGCGGCTCGGATGCGCCTGCGCATATGCCAGCGATAACGTGCTCCCCCACGAGCCGCCGAACACGTGCCAAGACTCTAGGCCCAGGTGCTCACGCAAGCGCTCGTAGTCGGCGACGAGATGCGTAGTCGTATTCTCACGCAACTCGCCAAGCGGCTGAGAGCGACCACAGCCCCGCTGGTCCATGAGGATGACATGAAAATGATCTGGGTCGAAGAACCGCCGATCGGCCTCGGTGCAACCAGCCCCAGGGCCCCCATGGACGAACAGGATCGGTTCGCCTGCAGGGTTGCCGCACTGTTCCCAGTAGAGCTTATGCGTTGCGCCGACTTCGAGTTGACCTCGCTGGCAAGGCTCGGTCTCCGGATAGAAGTACAAGTTGGCCACCCGGTAAGCGTAGCCCGAGCCCTCCACGGCGGCGAACTACGGTATGGTTGGGCTAGCCTCGGAATCTGTAGACCCACCCCAATGACACGATTCATCGTCCCGATCATGCTCGCCGCGGCGCTCCCAGCGCAGAGCATCATAAACACCACGCTGATCGCAGATGAAGGCACCGTAGACCTCGGCCCCGGCTACACCACTGAGCCAGCAATGCTCTACAGCGGCTCACTGCCTGGCCCAGTCGTCCGCGCGACCGAGGGCGATACGCTGCGGCTTCGCCTCGTCAACAACCTCGACGAGAACACCATCTTACACTTCCACGGCCAGCCAATGAGGCTCGGCATGGACGGCACCCAGCGCATCTCCCGACCCGAGACTCCGCCAGGCCAAGAGTTCACCTACGAGCTTGATGATCTAGCGGTCGGCACCTACTGGTTCCATCCGCACAGCGACAACCACCATCAACTAGACAGCGGGATGTACGGGGTCTTGATCGTCGACCCGGCCAACCCGGCTAACGATCCAACGTATGACCTAGAAGCGGTCGTCGCGCTCGACGAATGGAACGCGATCGTCACGGGCGGCACATACTTCGGCCACGTGCTCAACGGCAAGACGAGCGACGGCCAGAGCCCGATCATGGTCTCTCCCGGCGACAAGCTGCGCCTACGCTTCGCGAACGTCTCCGCGCGCACCAATTACATCGTCGCGCTCGACGGCCACCCGATGACCGTCACCCACAAAGACGGAAACCGCATGCAGCCCGTCGTGACGGACGCGATCCCGATCGGCGTCGGCGAGCGATACGACGTCATCGTCGACTGCAACAACCCAGGCGCGTGGAGCCTCGCCGTCGCCCAAATTCAAAACCGCAACTCAACGCTCGTCCGTGGAGTCGTCCGCTATCAAGGACAAGCCGGGGCGGACCCCTCGCCGAGCCTCGTCCCAGCCAATCTCTCTGGCGGCGCGCTGCTCAACTACTCGCAGCTCGCAAGCTACTGGCCGTCTGCACACCCCATCACCACGACGCCGGATCGGACCTACCCGGTCGCGCTGGCCGTGCAGCCTGGGCCTGGCGGCGGTATCTGGACGATCAACAACGAAGCTTGGCCAAACGTCACGCCGACGGACGTCAGCTACGGAGACATCGTTCAGTTCGACTTAACGACGAGCACGCCGTCACCAAACCACGTGCACCCGATGCACATGCACGGGCACTTCGTGCAGCTAATGGGGACCGCTGGCGGGACCACGCATCCGCCGCTGATGGACACCATCCTCATCATGCCGTCGGGCCAACCCGGCGACACTTGGTCATGCCAATGGGTCGCGGACAACCCGGGGACGTGGCTCTACCACTGCCACGACATGCACCACATGATGCGCGGCATGATGACCGTCGTCTCTTACGACGGAGACTACGACGGCGACCTCATCCCCGACGCTGACGACAAGGAGCCGACGTTGTCGATCCCGGTCACGATGATCTCTGACGATCGTCAAGAGTTCCAGATCGGCAACAGCGGCGAATTGGACTTCCAGTGGCAGCCCAACGAGCCCATCAGCGTGTTCGCCTCGCCGACGGAACTCCCTGCGCCGTTATCGATCCCCCCCTTCGGCGAGCTACGGATCGACCAGAACTGGCTCGTCTATCTCGGCCTGACCACCTGCGACGCCAACGGCGACGCGCAGTTGACGTACGCGTTACCCAACATCCCCGCCGCAGCCGGAGTCCGCGTCTATGTCCAAGGCGTCGGATCCAGCGGGTCGCTCGGAACAGAGCGGCTGGGAACCCACCAAGCACTTATAATCACGCTCTAAACGCGCACCTTGCCGCACAAAGCCCTGGCAAGCTCTACGACCGCTGTGATGCATCAGCGAACGCGATCGAAGCGACCCACCCCCCCCCCTTCCACGCATCCAAATGAGCCGATTCGCAACCGCTGCTCTCGCAGCCCTAATCGCCGCCCCTGCAGCGCAAGGGCAGACTGAACCAGCCCAGACCAAGGTCTCAAACGAGCGGCTGGCAGAGATCTTTGCCGGCGACGAGCCAACGAGCATCCCAGAGATCAAAGCGATGCAGGCGCACGTGCAAAGCTTGATCCAGCGCGTCTTACCAGCGACCGTCTCGCTGCCTGGCGCGAGCGGGGTCTTAGTCAAGCGCGACGGTAAGCCGTTCCTGCTATGCGCGGCGCACGTCACGCTCGCAGCTGACAAGGAGATCAAAATCCGCATGACGAGCGGCCGCGACATCTTGGGCACTTCCCTCGGCGCCAACCACCGCAGCGACGTGAGCCTCGTGCGCGTCGACGAAGAGGGTGACCTGCCCTACGCCGAGATCGGCAAATCTTCGGATCTCACACGTGGACAGTGGGTCTTGATGCTCGGCCACCCGAGCGGGCGGAAAAAAGGCCGCACCGCGCCGGCGCGCCTCGGGCGCGTACTGCGTGTCCCGGAGAGCGGCTACCTCGTCACCGACTGCACGATGCAGGGCGGCGACTCGGGCGGGCCGTTGTTCGACATGCAGGGCCGCGTGGTCGGGATCAACAGCCGCATCAGCGGCAACCTCGCGATGAACATGCACGCCCCGGTCGACGCGCTGATGGACGAATGGCAAGAGCTGCTCGACGGTAAGGTCACCGAATCTCGTCGACGACGCGGGCGCAGCCGGATCGACTTCGGCGTCCCGCTCACCTACGGCGATGGCTGCCCGGTCTTCGAAGAGGTCCCAGAAGGCAGCGCCGCGGCAGACGCTGGCCTTAGATCCGGCGATCGGCTCTTCGAGATCGACGGTGACGAGATCAGCTCACGCCGAGACGTGATGCGCGCCCTGCGCAACTTCAAGTCTGGCGACAAGGTCGAAGTCGTCATCGAGCGCGACGGCAAGGGACTAGAGCTCGAAGTAGAGCTGGTTGAGGAGGGTGACCAATGATTCAGCGCGCAATCGCGCTCGCGACGCTATTAGCGGCGATGCCGCTCGCGCTGCCAGGTCAGAGCATCCGCAACCTGACCCAAGGCAGCACCGTACGCAAGCTGTGGAAGCCTATCGTCGCCGACGCGAATCGAAGCGTGGTCGAAGTGTGTGTCAACGAACGCGCGATGATCCTTGGGACTGTCGTCGGCGAAGACCTCGTGCTCACCAAGCTCAGCGAGATCACCCCAAGGGACGACGAAGGAGACGACGAGCCGGCGCTGTCGATCGACCAAGGTGAGAGGTCCTGGCCGTGCGTGCAGATCAGCGCCGACCGAACCACGGATCTCGCGCTGCTGCGAGTTACCGGCGCCTCATTGACGCCAGCGCGGTGGAAAAAGGGGAGCGCGCTAAAGCCCGGCTCCTTCTTGGCGAGCGTAGATGGCAGCGACTCGCCGTTCGGCCTCGGCATTCTCGCCGCGACCACCTATGTGCATACGGTCCCCCGCGCATTCCTCGGCATCCGCTTCGCCAACCCCAACGGCGGGGAAGCGCTGATCGATGATGCTGTAGAGCACGGCGCCGCCAAAGCTGCCGGGATCCGAGGTGGCGACGTGATCGTGCAGTTCGACGAGCAAAAGATCGAAGACACAGAGCAACTTCGCACCGCGATCCGCGCGTGCAAACCGGGAGACAAGGTCTCCGTGACGTTCATCCGCGATGACGAGACCATCACGGTCGAGCTAAACCTCGGGACAAACTCCAGCCCCATGCGATCTGACCAAGAGTCGGTGTGGGGCGAACTCAGCGACGTGCGCAGCGGCTTCCAGCGCGTGCTCCAACACGACACCGTGCTGAAGCCCGAAGACTGCGGCGGCCCGATCGTAGATCTGTCTGGCGAGGTAGTCGGCGTCAACGTCGCCCGCGCTGGACGTATCGAGACGCTCGCGCTCCCTTCCGAGGACGTCCAGGCGCTGGTCGCCCGCATGCTCAAGGAAGAGAAGGAGGCGGGAGGCGAGCGCTAGCTCCCTCCCGACGGACGCCGCTGACGCAACGGCGCGGCAGAGGCCGTCGCCGACGAACGCACCACCGAGGAGCGCCCGCCGCCCGGCCTACTGACCGAGCGTAGCTTTGCCGCCGTCCGAGGTCGCGACGCCGAGGGCATTCGCCGGCTGGTCCAGCACGACCCACTGGTAGAACACGTCGAGGCCTTCCAGCGAAGCCGTGTTCGGAATCCCGATGTTTCTGCTGCCGCCCCCAGACGCATCGGTCAGCGTCGTCACCGTCGCGTCCGGCGCGACCAGCAGGTCACACCCGGGCGCGCCGGGCAGCGTCACCGGCAGCGCGCCGCCAGAGTAGGTCTGATCCGATAGCCCCTGCACGAGCGCCGCGATCGTCGCCGGCGGCGCGTTGGAAAGCTCGACGTCGAAGCTCGCGCCGAGCACCGGGCGGCCCGTGTTACCAATGGCTGGCACCTGATAATCCGGCACGCAGTTGATGAAATAGGCAGGCCTGATGACCTGGACCGACCACGGGGTCGAGTTATTCGGCCGTGAGTAGGCGACGTTGAAGCTGCCGAACTGAATCTCTGGCAGGTAAACGTCTAGCGCCGTGGTGTCGATCCCGATGTAGAAGGCGCTCCCGACCGTGACCGGCGCTGCAAACGTCGCCCGATAAAATCCCGGCGCGCCGCCGACCGTAATGCTCGTCACCGCGCTCGGAGACGCGCTCGGAACGCCGCCGCCATAGATCCTCGCTTGGACCGTAACCGGGCTCCCGCTGACCGACGCCGTGAAGATATCGAAGCTCTCGATCTGCTGCACACCCCCGACGCCGACACGCAGCACGACCTCGTTCGCGCTAGTCTGGTTGGTCAAAGGAGCGCCAGATGGGTTCCACTGCTGGCATGGCGGCGACGGGACTGGGATCGAGCTAGCGCAGCCGGCGCCGAACGAGGCGAAGCTGGCGAACGTCACAGCTGAGCCAGACCCACCGGTAACCACGAGGCCGTAGTCCGCGTCGACCGCGGCGGTCTCGACGTGGTTATCCTGGACGATAGCTGACGCGATGACCTCGACGTTCCAGGTCCCGATCACTGGGTTCGCGATGAAGACACACTCGATCGAATTGACGGTGTCCTCGCTCCCGCCTGGGGTCGACCAAACGCCGCTCTCCAGGTTGTTATTGCCCCAGTAGACGACGCCGGTCGGCGACGTCACGCGCATCGAGAGATTGTTGATCAGGTGCTGGGCGGCCGAGGGGTTCGCGCCCCGCTCGCTCCAGTTAAGGCACGCCTTAAGCGCAGGCTCGCCAGGCCCCACCACGATCGGGTGGGACCGGACCGTTCCCTGCGTCAAAACGTCTGTCTCATCGACGATGTAGGTCTTGCTGCGCATATCCCACATCTTCTGGAGGTTGGGGAATCCCCAGCCCTGGTGCTCTCTGCGGTTATCGCTGCTCGACGCCGAGAACGAGTACTGCGCTGCGCTGACGACCTGCAAGGCCTTCAGCGTCGGGAAGTGCGGACGGTTTTGGTGCGAGGTGCCACCGGGGACGCGCAGTTGGTTGCCGAACGCGCCGAAGCCAGGGACGAGCTCATCGGTGAACATCTCGATCGCGATGACGTTATGCCCAGCGACGATCGGCGTCGCGCCGGACGTGCCGCCGAAGTTCCCGTACCAATTCCCGCTCGCGTAGCCAGAACCGCCGGTCCTATCCGACGTGCCGATGCTGTCGTAGTAGGCGCAAAGCGTCGGCTTGATACGACCGTCCGACGCCGGGCCGATCGACGCGTTGCCTGCTTGCCATGAGTCATCCGCTGGCGACGCGTTGTTGTTGTGGTCGACGCCACCGATCGAGAACACGTTCTTCGCCCACGCCTCCGGACGAGAGTCTTGGTTGCCAGCGTTCGATTGCGACTGGGTCCAAGCGAGGTCGTGGTCGAAGACGATGTCGTCCGAGCTCGCCGACGTAGCGTTGTAAAAGAAGGTGCGTGAGCCCCCCCAAGACGCAGTCGTGTGGCTCACGTTGTGCACGTTGACGAGGTCATCGAACACCTGCCAGCGTGACCCAACCACTGAGCCGTAGTTGGTGTAGAACTTGCCAGCGTCGGGAGCCATGCCCCGCACGGCCGAATTCGAGTTGCCGTTGCCAAACACGATCCCAGCGGTGCAATGGCCGTGTGACTGCGCGTTGCCGCTGCTGCGCACGTTCGTGACGGTCCCGGTGAAGTCTGGGTGGCCCGCCTCCACGCCTTCATAGATGTGCGCGCTTACGCCGGCGCCGGTGTAGCCAGCCTGCCCCTCGATGTAGTTGCCGCCGCCCTGACTCCGAGCGTTGTCCATGTCTTCAGCTGGCGGCGACCACTCGTTGATCCACAAGACCTGGTCAAACGCGGCCGCCTGCAATAGCTGCTGACCGTTCAACGTCGCCGTCATCAACAAACCGCCCGTATGCATGTCATCGACGACCCCGCCGATGGCCTCCAGACTGCGACGGAGCGCTGGCTTGTCCGTCCGCTTATTCGCGACCACGAGGTCGTAACGCCGCGGCGCTCTGCCGACGTTGGTGTCGGCGCGCATCAGCGTAGGGTCGAGCCGATATGCAGGATGGTAAGCGCCGACCCAGCGAACCGAGGCTCCGGCCCGCAGCTGGAGGGCATTCGCTGGATCGATCCGGACGACGTATGCGTCATGAGGCAGGTAGCTGACGATCTCCCCGCCGGCCGCGCTGATCTGGTCACGGTCCTGTTGGGTCGGAGTCCCGTCAAACTGCACGATCCAGAGCCGCTGCGCGGGGGTGCTACGGAGCCCCTCAGGAACCGATGGTTCACTTACGGTCGGGTCGAATGACGCATAGCGAAGCAGCAGACCGCGGCTGACGTCCCCTGAGGGAGCTTGCGCGGGCAACGCGATGACCAAGGCGCACGCGGAGACCGCGGCGCGAAAGGTAGCGGTGATCATGGATAAGGTGACCCTAGGATGGTCCGAGCGAGGAGGCGGGGCAGAGAAGTCTAGCCGCAAAACTCCGCAGGTTTCGTAGCAACGAGGCGTAGTGTGACCTCGCGTTGGAGTGTTCGATAGCATCGGCCCGTGCGGATGCTCGCGGCCGCAGGAATTGAGACCAAACCCAAACCCCTAAAGGCATTAGGAGGCCCGGCAGCGATGAGCAAGCTCCCTATCCTTGAGTTCGTCACCCGCAACTACCAGAACTTCAACGCTCGCGCCACGCGCGACGCGCTGTTCGCCTACTGGGACCACATCCAAAGCGGGGGGCGGATGTACTGGGCCGTGGCCGGCGCGATGTCGTCGGCGCAGTTAGGGATCACGCTCGCGCCAGCGATCCGCGCCGGGCTGATCCACGGGATGTCGGTGACCGGCGCTAACCTCGAAGAGTCCCTGTTCCGACTGGTCGCCCACGACGACTACAAAGACTTCCCAGACTACCGGTACTTCACCAAGCAGGATGACACCCGCATCCTCGACCAACGCATGCGGCGGGTGACCGACACGAGCATCCCTGAAGACGAGGCCTTCCGCGCGGTAGAGCAGGTCCTCGTGCCTATGTGGAAGCGGGCGACGGAGTCAGGCGAGCGACGTTACTGGCATGAATACTTCTACGAGCTGATCCAAAAACTGCCCAAGACGAAGCACCGCGGCAAAGCGGACGAGTGCTGGTTGCTGGCAGCTGCGAAGGCGAAGCTGCCGATGGTCGTGCCCGGCCACGAGGACTCAACGTTTGGCAACATCTTCGCGAGCCACGTCAAGTTCGGCGAGTGCGGCGCGAACATCGTCAAGTCAGGCATCGAATACATGGCTGGCCTCTATGACGACTACAAAGACCTCGCCAAGGGCAAGGGTGTCGGGTTCTTCCAGATCGGCGGAGGCATCGCCGGCGACTTCCCGATCTGCGTAGTCCCGTCGATCAAATATGACCTCGAGCAGCGCGCCAAGCCGTGGGCTTACTTCTGCCAAATCAGCGACTCTACGACGTCTTACGGCTCGTATTCGGGCGCGACGCCGAACGAGAAGATCACGTGGGACAAGCTGACTGAGAAGACGCCGATGTTCGTGATCGAGTCCGACGCGACGATCGTCGCGCCTTTGCTGCTGAGCGCTCTGCTTGAGTGCAAAGCCGACCCCAAGGCCGCGGATCGCATCATCACAGGGGCGCGCAAAGCGCAGAAGAAGGCCCTGGCGCGCCGCCGCTAACGCGACCTAGTTCGCCGCCTCAGGTAATGGACGCACCTCGATGTCTTTGAAGTGCACCTCGGAGCCCGGGTCGTGGCACTGCAACGCAAACGTCCCTCGGTCGATCAAGCGTCCTGCGAACCCCGCCTCGCGCTTCACGTCGTCAGGCTCGACGTAGTCGACCGTGACCTTGCCGTCGACCTTGATGGTCACGTGCTTGCCGACGACGCGCACCTCCATCAAGAACCACTCGTCATCCTTAGCGGGCGCCACCTTCACGTCGTCGATCGCGTAGAGGCCGCCAGTGCGCCGCCAATCGCCCTGCGTGTTGTTGACCTGGACCTCGTATCCCCGCTCCGGCCAGCCGCCCTTCTGGAACTTCGTGTGGAAGTAGATGCCCGAGTTCGCGTTCTTACGGGTCATAACCTGCGCGCGCAGGTCGAAGTTCTTGAAGTCGTGGTGGTACACGGGGCCGTCATAAAAGACGTGCGCGCGGTTGCCCCGGACCACGATGGCGCCTTTATCGACGCGGACGGAGTCCGGGTTCTCGTTGACCTTCCAGCCCGTCAGGTCCTTACCGTTGAACAGTGAGGCGTAGCCGCCGCCGTCGCCGAGTTCGCGCAGGCGCAGCTTGCGCCACGCGACACGCCACTTGGGGTCACCGCCGACGCTGTGCACCTGCAACCCGATAAAGCCCGCCGGAGAGAAGTTGTCCTCGACGTCCGCGACCTTCACGCCGTTGACCCACGTGCGGATCGACGAACCCTGACAGATCACGCGGTAGCGGTTCCACGCGCCCTTCTTGAAGGCCGCGCGCCGCGCTGGATCAGAGCGATCCTTACTCAACCAACCGCGTCGCGCCTCGTCGTAGACAAAGCCAGCGTGACCGTTGGTAGAGACCTCTACTTGGTAGCCGTGCACGCGGCCGTTATTGTGCGACGCGAACGAATGACTGCGGATCTGCACGCCTGAGTTGAGCTGGTCGTCAAACAACTTGACCTCGAACTTGAGCTCGAAGTCCCCGTAGAAGCGATCGCTACACAGAAACGAGTTAGGGCTCCCCTTCACCGTCGTCCCGACGATGGTGCCTGCCTTCACTTCATAGGTCGCGGTGCCGTTGCGCTGCGTCCAACCGTCCAGCGTCCTACCGTCGAACAACGAGGTCCAGCGGCCTGCCTGGGCAGGCAGCGACATCGCGAGAGCGGCCAGCAAGCCGCATGAGATCAAAACAAGGCGAGTTCTAGGCATAGCGTCGTGAGGTATAGGCTACCCGCAACGATCTCCCATGCATGCCGCGCGTCAAGCCCGTAACGGCTCGGAACGGGCCGCGCCCCGCAGATCAGCGGGAGAGCGCAGCCTCTGCCGGCGACATCAGCCCCTCGTAGGCCCGCTCAGTAGATCCCAACCGTCAACTTAAGCCCGTTAGAGACCACCATCTCGAACGGGTTAACCAGCGGCACGAGGTAAGCACCTTGGCAGTAAAGTTCGTAGCCCGCCAACGCTGTATTCGCAGGGATCGGCAGCGGCAAGATCGCCGTTGGGAAGCCGCCGAAGACCATCCCGAGCTCGATCGTCTGGTACAGCTGACAGTTATTCAGCCCAAGGAAGGTCAGGTCTACAGAGGGTGAGAGCTGCGTCGTCGACAAGACCATCGTGCCGAAGAGCCCCGTCGGCGGGACATTGGTCGTGACGAGGTTTAGAGGCATGCCGAGCACCGGGCGCCCAGAGCCATCAAGGTCCATTTGGGGCTGGATGGTCGAGCAAATACCGACCGCACCGCTCAGGTTCGACGCGAGGTCAAGGCTCCCCGGGTCCGCGACGCCGCCCGGCGAGAAGCCTGCAAGGTAGTCTCCCTGGACGTTGATGTTCTGGTAGATGAAGTGCACATCGCCGTTATTCCAGAACTGCACCTGGAACGTAGAGCTGCCCGCGTTGAAGAAGTTCGGCACCGAGATCCAAGAGATCACGCATCGCTGCGCCGAGATGTCGTACCACACCGAACCACCCGCAGCCGGGTTCAGGTCGCGCCAAAGCGGCGCCCACATCGTGTGGAACAAGAAGTCCGCCGTGTTCGGCAGGATGTTCGACGCGCCGGTGAAGTTGCCGTCCGTGATCCACCCGTTGCTGCAAATCCGCACCGTCCCCGTGGAGCCGCCCGGATAGGGCAACGTAAAGCCGACGTTGCGGAGGACCTCGGTGTTGTCCCCGAGCGGGAGGATGCTGCCGGCTGGCGCGATCCAGGCGCCCTGGCCAGCGACCAGCGTGTAGTCGCCGTTATCGTAGTCAAACGTCAGCGAGTTGTTCGCCATGCTAAACGTCGGATACTCGTAGATCGCGTCGACGCAGACGTTGCCGTCACACCCGACGCCGATCTTCTCGAGGTCGGCGAACGCCCCGTTCGGCGCGGTCTCACCGACACCGCCGACCGCGACGAGCGCGTAGTCGCAATCAATCGCGCCGGTCTCGACGTGGTTATCCTCAACCACAGCCGTGGCGCGGATCTCGATGAACCACTCACCCGCGACAGGGTTCTCGACGAACACGTTCTCAATCGTGTTGACGGTGTCGAAGCTGCCGAGACCTGGAGTCGACCACATCTCGTCCTCCAGACCGACGTTGCCGACGTAGAGCGTACCGTCCGGCGCCGCCACGCGCATCGACAGGTCATTGATCGCCTGCTGGGTCGCCGAGGGGTTCGCGCCGGCCTCGCGCCAATTTAGCGAGATCTTCAACGACGGCTCTCCAGCCGCGACCGTCACCTTCCAAGTGTCGGCTTCGCCTTGCGTGAGGACGCTCTCCTCGTCCACGATGAACGTGACGTCGCGTCGATCCCACATCTCACGCAGGTCTGGGAAACCCCAGCCTTGATGCCGCCGAAGGTTGTCCGAGCTCGACGCGTCGAACGCGTATTGCGACGCGGTCGCCGTCATCAACGCCTTCAGCGTCGGCGTGTGCGGTCGGTTCTCGAACGCGCTGCCCCCAGGCGAGCGCAGGGCGTTACCAAATTTGCCGACGCCAGGCGTCGCAGCGTCATCGGTGAACATCTGGATCGCGAGCCCGCAGTGGCCGGCGACGATCGGGGTCGCACCCGAGGTGCCGCCAAAGTCCGAGTACCAGCTGCCCGACGCGTAGCCCGCGCTGCCCGTCCGATCCGAGGTGCCGATCGCGTCAAAGTAGGCGCACAGCGTAGGCTTGATGCGGCCGTCATCCGCCGGGCCGATGCTCGCGTTGCCCGCAGCCCATGAGTCATTGGTCGGGTCTGCGTCATCACCGTGGTTCACCGCGCCTACAGAGAGCACGTTCTTCGCCCATGCTTCAGGCCGAGAGTCTCGGTTGCCTGCGTTGGACTGACTCTGCGTCCAGGTGATGTCGTGGTCGAACACGATGTCGTCCGACTCCATCGACGTCGACGTGTAGTTCGTCGTCAACGAGCCGCCCCAGGAGGCCGTCGAGAGGCTGACGCTGTGGATGTTGGCGAGGTCGTCGAAGACCTGCCAGCGGGACACTGAGGCCGAGTTGTAGTTGGTGTAGAACTTGCCCGCGTCAGGAGCCATGCCGCGAACCGCAGGGTTAGAGCTGCCGTTGCCGAACACGATCCCGGCCGTGCAGTGGCCGTGATCTTCGGCGCCGCCGCCGCTCTGCACGTTTTGAGCGCCACCGGTAAAGTCGGGGTGTGTCGCCTCGATGCCCTCGTAGACGTGCAGGTTGACCCCAGCGCCCGTGTAACCGCCCTGGCTCTCTACGTAGTCACCGCCGCCCTGGATGCGGGCGTTGTCCATGTCCTCCTCGGGCGCAGACCACAGGTCGACCCAGAGCACCTCGTTGCACCCCGCCACCTGCAGCAGCTGCGGTCCGGTCAGCGTCGCGTCGATGAGCACGCTGCCCTGGTGCAGGTCGCCGACGCGCCCGCCTAGGCGCGCGATTTTGGCGACCAACGACGGCTTATCGGCCCGCTTGTTAGCGACCACGATGTTGTAACGCGCCGCCGCGGCGCTCAGATGCGCGCCGCTTTCTAGCAACGCAGGGTCGATGCGATAGGCGACCTCATAACAGCCCACCCAGCGAACGAATGGCGAGGACATGAGCTTCCCCACGTCGGCGGCGTTCATCCGAACGACGTAGGAGTTTTGAGGGAAGTAGCCGATTCGCTCGCCGCCGGCTGCGAGGATCGCGTCGCGGTCCTGCTGGGTCGGGATGCGATCGAACTGCACGATCCACAAGCCGCGCTCGTTCGTCGCCCGGAGCCGCTCAGGGATCGTCGGCACCGACTGCAGCGGATCGAACGCGCCGTAGCGGATCAGAATCTGCGACCCAGGCTGCGGCTCACCACCCTGCGCGCAGAGGGCCGCGCCGAGCGTGAGAGAGAGGGAGAACGTCCTAAAACAGGATGCGAGCATGAGGAAGCGATGGGGCTATGGCGAGGTTCGACCGGTCTTCAATGATAGCGGGCGGAGCAGCTCCCGGCAGCAGGCCGCAGCGACCTCTTTGTCGCCCCAGCGACGAGACGGGCCCGGCGCAGCTCGGGGGCCGCATTGCGTCGCAGCGACATAACCGATGGCATCGCGCACTCCGCTCGAGCACCGGAGACTGCCAGGACGCCACGCCGACGACGCCCAAACCTGAGACGACCCAAAGCAAAACGCGTTTCCTGCGCCGCGCTGCCGTCGCTAGGATCCGAGGGTCGGCGCGGGTCAGCGTGCGGACGCGCGCAGCTCCAAACCGAGGCGGGGATCACCGCAGGCGCTGCGCGGCCAACCATAGCAACAGAGACCGTCAACACATGAGCAACACGTCTGGGCAGCAGAGCCTGTTCGACGGCGAAAACGCCGAAGACAAAATGGCAACCACCAGGTCGAAGAAAGCCCCTAGGGCAACCAAGAGCAAGGCGATCAACGCCGAGACGATGGCGCGGGGGCAGCGAGAGATCTCCGTCAGCGAGTTCTTCACGAAGAACCGCCACCTGCTCGGCTTCGACAGCCCGCGCAAAGCGCTCCTGACGGCCGTCAAGGAGGCCGTCGACAACAGCCTCGATGCCTGCGAGGAGGCGCGGATCCTGCCCGACATCAAGGTGACGATCCAGCGCATCGGGGACAACGAGAAGCAGTACCTGATGATCGTCGAGGATAACGGGCCTGGCATCGTCAAGGCGCAGGTCCCCCACGTCTTCGGGCGCCTGCTCTACGGATCGAAGTTCCACAGGTTGCGCCAGAGCCGCGGTCAGCAGGGCATCGGCATCTCCGCGGCGGGCATGTACGGCCAGCTGACCACCGGCCAACCAGTCAAGGTGCGCAGCAAGGCCGGACGCCGCGCGATCCCGATGGAGTACACGATCCGCATCGACACCGCCAAGAACCGCCCCGAGGCCAAAGACCGGCCGATCGAATGGGATAAAAAGCACGGCACCGAGGTCTCAATCCCGATGGAGGGCGAATACCGGCGAGGCCAGCGCAGCATCCAAGAGTTCCTGAAGCTGATGGCGGTCTCCAACCCGCACGTGAACCTGACGTTCATCGAGCCGGACGGCACCGTCACCGAGTACGTGCGCAACACCAAGGACCTCCCCAAAGAGGTCGATGAGATCAAACCGCACCCGCACGGTGTCGAGCTCGGCATCCTGCTCAAGATGATCCAAGAGAGCGAGAACCGCACCGTTAGCGCGTTCTTGCAGCAAGACTTCTCGCGCGTTGGACCGGGTGTAGCCAAAGAGATCTGCGAGAAGGCCGACGTCAAACCAACGACCAACCCGCGCCGCCTCGACACCAAGACCGTCCAGAAGATCAAGGACGCCATCGAGGAGACCAAGATCAAGGCGCCGCCGCTGACCTGCATCGCGCCGATCGGCGAGGACTTGATCATCGCCGGCCTCAAGAAAGAGGTCGAAGCAGACTTCTACCAAGCCGCCTCGCGCAAGCCGGTGGTCTATCGCGGCCGCCCCTTCGCGGTCGAGGTCGGCATCGCTTATGGACGGCCGGGCGACACGCTCGAGATGACCGAGAGCGGCAAGATCCAGCAGAAGTCGATCAAGAAGAACGAAGAGCTGTTGATGGGCAACGCGGACGAGCCGGTCCGAATGATCCGCTTCGCCAACCGCGTGCCGCTCGTGTTCCAGCAGTCAGCCTGCGCCATCACCAAGGCGGTGGTCGGCACAAACTGGAAGAACTACGGGCTACAGCATCCTCGCGGCGCGCTGCCAATCGGCCCCATGGTGATCTTCGTCCACATCGCGTCGGTATGGGTACCGTTCACGAGCGAGTCGAAAGAAGCGATCGCCGGCTACGACGAGATCATGGAGGAGTTGAAGCGCGCGCTGATGGAGTGCGGCCGCAAGCTCGGCACGCACGTGCGCAAGGGCAAGAAGCTCGCCAACGAGTTCAAGAAGCGCAACTACATCACGATGTACATCCCGCACGTCGTCGACGCGCTAAAAGACATCCTTGAGCTCGAAGACAAGGAAGTCGAGCGGGCGACCGGCAAGCTTACCGATGTGCTGGAGCGGAGCCGCAAGCTGTAGAAGCCCACTCGGCGGTTGCCAAGGCCGCGCAATGAGCTGAGTCTGTAGGCATGACAGAGAACGCGCAGTCAGGATCAGCGCCTGTGGCGGAGCGCGTGTGCGTAGGCTTCAACCGGCGCGTCGCGGCGCTCCATCGCGAGACCGGCGAAATCATCTGGGACTGGCGAGCCCCACGCGGCGGCAGCCCGGTCGCGGTGATGCTCGACGGCGACCGATTGATCACGTCAGCCCAAGGCTACACCTACGGCCTTGACGCCGCGTCCGGGCGACAACTCTGGAACAATGACCGCAAGGGCTTCGGCGCCGGCATCGCGTGCTTGACGTCGTCTCGCAGCAGCTCGATGGCTTCTTCTATGCTCGCACAGCACAGCCAAGCTCAAGCGTCTCCGAACCCCGTGATTGACGACTGACTTGGGCGACCGAGCAAACACCACGAAGAGCGCCGCAGCGCGCCCACGTCACGTCCACATCCTTGGCGCAGGCATCGCAGGAGCGAGCGCGGCGCGCGCGTTCGCGGCGCGCGGGTGCTCGGTCACCGTGATCGCGCCGAGCGGTATCGCCGACGGCGCCTCTGGGATCCCAGCGGCGGCGGTCCGCCCTAGGCTCTGGCGACCTAGCGCGCAGGCCGCACCCGACGCCGAGATCCTCGCCGACGCGTTCCGCTGGACCTCTTGCTGGCTCGGCGCGAACGCGCCGACGCGCTATCGACGCTGCGGCGTGCTGATCTGCGCAGTCGACCCCGAGGACGCGATCAAGGTCCGCGCGCAGGCTGAGAACCCGGCGACCGCGGATGTCGCGCAGTGGTGCGCCGCAGACGCCGCCTCCAAACGAGCAGGCATCCAATTACCGTTCGGCGCAGCATGGATCCCGAGCGGCGGCTGCGTCGACCTCCGCGGCCTCGTGCACGATCTGCTGTCCGGAGAGAACATCGAGGTCCGCCGTGAGCCGCTCGACCAACGCCCAGACCTGACCATCGACGCGCGCGCGCGCGTTGCTAACGGCGAGGTGGTCCGAGGGCAAGCGATCGGCGTCAAGCTATCCACGTCGACGCCCCAGACCGTGCTCTGCACCAACGGCTATCTCTGCCCGCCAGGCCCTGATGGGCTCGCTTGGCTCGGGTCGACCTACGACCGCCACGACGATCAGACCGACGAGCGGCCCGAGGACGACGCACGAATACTCAGCCGCTTCGATGGCCTACCCGCGCTCGCGAACGCGCTGCGGCGGGCCCCCACCACGCGGCGCTTCGTCGGCGTGCGGGCGAGCACACCGCAGCGTCTCGCCCGCGTCGGCTTCGCCGCGGCGGACCACGCGGTCAGCGTGGGCCACGGCTCGCGCGGCGCGGTGACCGGCCCCTGGGCCGGGGAGCTGCTCGCTGCTGCGGCGTTCGGGGAGACCCTGCCGATCGCATCCAGGCACTGGTCGAGACTGCAGTCACGAGCCCGACCGCGCGGCGAATGACCGCTTCTGCGGCGACCGCCGGCGGCCTGAGCTGCCGTGATCGCAGCCATCTGAGGGCTAGTGAGCCTCCCCAACTAGAGCACGATCGGCGAGGTCCGCGGCGCGGGCCGAGACCAAGCGCGCGCTGTGCGAGAGGCCATCAACGACACCGCCAAGCGGGCGATGCAGACTAGAGGCGCGCGATCGACCAACCACCGACAACGACAAACGCTGCGCAAGAACACCAGAGCGCGACGTCCCAAAGCCGACCGGGGCGAAGACCGACGTCTGTCCATCGGTAGCGGCTCCACAACGCCGCGAAACCAAGCACCGGCAGCATCAATGCCTGCGCTAGGCCACCAGCGAGCACCAACTGCGCTGGCGCCTCGACCCATGCGAACACCGAGAGGCTGCTCAGCGGCAGCACGCCGCAGAAAAATCGCGTCCATCGCTGCCTCGCCGCATCCGTATTTGGAACACAACCGAGCACGATCACGCAGTCCGCTGCGATCCGCGCTAAGCCGGCGCTGGCGACGAAGAACGTCGAATAGAGCACGCAGAACGCGCCCACCAAGAACATCGGTCGCGCCCACGCGCCGAATACGGGCGCATACATCTCAGCGAGCATGCGCACCATCGAGCCCTTCTCAGGGTTGAGCCCAACGCGGCCCAGCACCGCGGCGCCGAGCAGGTAGAACGCGACCGTCGCGAAGGTGTAGACCGCTGCCGACAGCCACGCGTCCCATTGCATGACGCGCAGCCAACCCCGCGCCCGCGCGCGCCATCCGTCGCTACCGTCGGCGACGCCTGCCCACCTCGCGTAGCCCTTCTCGATGCACCAATACGGGTACATCACTAACTCTGCCGCGCCCACGCCGATCATCCCGAACGCCGCGAGGGCCGTGCGCACGGACGAGCCGCCGGCTCCGTTCGGGTCAGGGAGCGAGAAGCTCAACCCCTCTAACAGCTCACTCGAGCGGATCGCCCAGTCTGGCTGACCCTGCAATAACACGACCGTCAACACCGTCACGATCGTGAAGGCCATCACCATCGCCGTGGCGATGAGCTGGATCAGCGTAAAACGACCAATGACTAGGACGACGACCGTGGGGGCAGTCAAGATGGCGGCCCAGAGCACCGCGTCGGGCGCGCCGTCCGACGCCGCTAAGGCCGCCTGCGCCCGCTGCACCGCGGCCGCGTCGACGCTCCCAGACTGCGTCGCCGCCTGCACCTGCAGGGTAACCAGCGAGCCCTGCAGAGCTTGCTGGGTGGCGCCCGCCTCCGTCAACGGCGCCGCCATCGCGAGCGCCTGGCCGACCCCGCCGACGATGCCGCCCTGTTGCGCGAGGGTCAGCAGCGTCATCGCGACCCAGAGCCAAACAGCCCAGCTGCCGCGCCAGCGCGGCCCCGGGAGCCCATCGAGCAGCTGAAGCGCCGTCCGGTCGCTGCCGATCGCGACGCGCCCAAACTCGACCTGCGTGAAGACCTTCACGAGGCATCCCAAGACGATCAGCCAGAGCAAGGTGAAGCCAGCCTCGGCGCCGACCTTCGTGGTCGCGATCAACTCGCCTGATCCAACGATCGAGCCAGCGACGATCAACCCAGGGCCGAGCTGACGCACCGTCGAAAACGCGCTACGGGGCGGATGCCGCTCATCGAGTCGCGACGGCGATGACGTCTGTGAGCTCTTCATTTCTGCCTGCGATCTCCCGACCACCTTCGCTACGATCGAACCGAACGGGGCTAGTGAGAGCCCGATGAGAAGCCATGGCAGCCAAGAAGACCAAGAAGATCACGAAGAAGCCCAAGGCGGACAAGAAGCCGCGCAAGCCGATGTCCAAGATGGACCAGGTCACGGTCGGAGAGATCAATAAGTGCGCGGAGCACGTCTACGGACGCATCGAGAAGCTCGGCAAGCCCGAGTTGAAGTTCCCCGAACGGTCGCTCAAGAACGCGCGCTACGACAAGAAGGGCGGCTTTCAAATGGGCCGCAACCGGATTGAGCGCACGCTCACGGTCAACACGGTGAAGACCTTCGCGCAGACGCTAAAGCTCATGGCGTTCAGCAAGACGATGGTCGAAGACGACGACTTCGCGACCAAACGAGAGGCCTACTACATCTCCAAGAACTGGGGCGAGGCCAAGTTTAAGGATCAGCCTGAGTCAGACACGGTGATGGACGACATTGAGGCGCTCTTCAGCCTCGAAGGCGTCGCCCGCGAGCAGCTCCGCTTCCGCCCTGAAGACCACGGCGGCTCGGTCGCTGGACAGCTGGTGGTCATCGACCGCGACCCAGAAGACGGCGGGATCATCCGCCACGACTGCACGCGGATGGGATCGAGCGCGTATCAGATCCCCCGCTCGGTCGAGCACCTCAAGTTTGAGTCGTCGGCGAAGTTCGTCTTAGTCGTCGAGACGGGCGGCATGTTCGACCGCCTCAGCCACCACAAATACTGGCGCACCGCCAACTGCATCCTCGTCGGCACGCAGGGCGTGCCGTCGCGCGCGACGCGTCGCTTCATCCGCAAGATGTCGGACGACAAGAATCTGCCGGTCTACTGCTTTAACGACTGTGACCCGTACGGGATCTCGAACATCTACCGCACGCTCAAGGTCGGCTCAGGCAACGCGGTGCACCTGAATAAGTTCTTCTGCGTACCCAAGGCCCGCTACCTGGGTGTAACGCCGCAAGACATCATCGACTTTAAGCTAGAGCAGGCGACCCACCCGCTTAAGGACGTCGACATCAAGCGCGCCAAGGACGCGCTGAAGAACGATCCATTCTTCCAGGCCCACAAAGAGTGGCAGAAGGCAATCCATCAGATGCTCAAGATGGGGGTCCGCGCGGAACAGCAAGCGCTCGCGAAGTGGGGGCTAAACTTCGTCATCGACGAGTATCTGCCGCGCAAGCTAAGCGAGACGAAAAAGTTCCTGCCGTAGCGATGTGCTCACGAGGCGGCCTCGAGCACGGTCGCCTCATAGACGTCGACGCTGTCGCGGATGTCCTTACCGTAGCCGCCGCCCATCACTGTCACGTGCGGGACCCCTAGCCGCCGCAGTTCGCCGAACACGATCGCGTCCCGCTGCATTAAGCCCGCCTTCGTGAGCGACAGCCGACCGAGGCGGTCGCCGACGAAGGCGTCAGCGCCGCTTAGGTAGAAGACGAACTGCGGTCGAGCGCGCTCAACCGCGGCCGCGAAAGCTACGCGCAAGGAGTCGAGATATTCACCGTCACCCGCGCCGGTCGGCAACGCGACGTCGAGGTCGCTGCGCGCCTTGTCTGCAGGGAAGTTCTGCTCGCCGTGCATCGAAAAGGTGAACACGCTGGCGTCGCCAGCGAAGATAGCGGCTGTCCCATCTCCTTGATGCACGTCTAAATCGACGACGAGCACCCGCGCGACGCCCGACTCCCGCTGCACCACCCGCGCACCGACCGCACAGTCGTTGTATACGCAATAACCGGCGCCGCGATCCGCGCGGGCGTGATGTGTCCCGCCCGCGAGGTAAGCCGCGCGACCATCTAGGACCGCGCGCCGGGCAGCGGCGATCGTGCCGCCGCAGCTCCGGAGCGAACGCTCGACCAGTTCGGGGCTCCATGGAAATCCGATGCGTTTCATTGCCTCGTCGCCGAGGCTGCCGCCAGCGAACCCCGCGAGGTAGCCGGCGTCGTGCACCAACCTGAGCTCCTCGTCGCGAGCGCGTGGGGCAACCAGCAACTCTGCACCGCTTGAAGCAGGCCAGCGCTGCACCCGCTCGCGCAGCATCCGGTACTTCACCGACGGGAAGCTGTGCTTCGCCGGCAGGGGGAACGTGAAGGGGTCCGAATAGTAGATGTGCACAGTCGATCCGAGGGCTTCGGCGGAGTTCTTCGCCTTGGAGACCTGCGATGTACGCCGTGATCAGACCGTTTCGAGCCCAGATCGTCGCAGCCGGAGCTGCCCACGAAACCGCGCTGCCAACGGCTAGTGGCCGCACAACCCCGTCGCCCGCTGGGCTCGTGATCCTGCCTCATCGGCTAGTTCAGGTCAAAGCTCGACCAATCATCAGGACACGCTGGTCCCTATGCCGATGAATGGATACTCCTAGTGAGCGACCCTATGGCCGGCAACAACACCGCAACAGAACTCGAGCAAAAGATCCATGCACGGACCGCGTGTATCGGCGTCGTCGGCCTTGGATACGTCGGGTTGCCGCTGCTCCGCGCCTTCTTCCAAGCGGGCTTCCCTGTCATCGGCTTCGACGTCGACGTCGAGAAGATCGATCTGCTGCGCCGCGGCGAGTCGTATCTAAAACACCTGGGCGACGACTTCCTCGCGGACGTCGCGAGCTCAGACCGGTTCCGCGCGACGACCGACGCAGCCCAACTCGGCGACGCCGACGTCATCATCCTCTGCGTCCCGACGCCGCTGGGCCAGCACGGCGAGCCGGACATGACCTACATCGTCAGCTCGTGCGAGATCGTGGCCAAGATCTTGCGGAAGGGCCAGCTAATCACGCTCGAGTCGACCACGTATCCGGGAACAACCCGCGGCGACATGCTCCCGATCCTCGAGCAGACCGGCTTGAAGGCGGGCAGCGACTTCTTCCTCGCCTACAGCCCCGAGCGAGAAGACCCTGGCCGGCGCGACCACTCCACGCAGACGATCCCGAAGCTCGTCGGCGGCGTCGACCACGTTAGCGGCGAGCTCGCGACGCTCTGCTACGGCGCTGCGATCGCTGAGGTCGTACCCGTCGAGAGCGCCGAGATCGCCGAGGCCGCCAAGCTGCTCGAGAACATCTACCGCTGCGTAAACATCGCGTTGGTCAACGAACTCAAGCCTGTGCTGGCCGACATGAACATCGACATCTGGAAAGTGGTCGAGGCGGCGAAGACGAAGCCGTTCGGCTTCCAAGCTTTCTACCCAGGGCCTGGGCTCGGCGGCCACTGCATACCAATCGACCCCTTCTATCTAACCTGGAAGGCCCGAGAGTTCGGGCACCACACGCGGTTCATCGAGCTCGCGGGCGAGGTCAACAACTCCATGCCGACGTACGTCGTGCGCCGGACCATGGAGGGCCTGAATGATCGCGGCGTAGCCCTGCGAGGCAGCAAGGTGCTCGTGATCGGGCTCGCCTACAAGCCCGACGTCGACGACGTCCGCGAGACGCCAGCCGCAGAGATCATCAAGTTGCTGTTCGAGCACGGCGCAGAGGTCAGCTACCACGACCCGCACGTGCCTCTGTTTGCAGGCATGCGCAAGTATGCGGATTACCACATGGAGTCCGTCGCGCTGGAAGCAGAGACCGTCAAGCAAGCGGACTGTGTGGTGATCATCACCAACCACGCGAAGATCGACTGGCGCCTGATCAGCGAGCACGCGCAGGTGGTGATCGACTCACGAAACGCGTTGGCCGACTTCAGACCCATCGCTGGCCACTACGTCCAAGCCTAAGGGGAGGGGCATCCCCCCCCTCTAACCCAGCGACGTACGCCGCCGTTGGCGCCTTGCTACGGCGATCACCCTGCTCGCAGGTCCGCTGCAACACCGGAGCATCGCTGGGCACGATCGTCGCCGAACTGCGCTGCCAGAGCCCGAATCGGCCCACGCTAGCGCGCAACCGGTAAGATCCGTCCATGCACCGCCTCACGCTCGCGCTCCTAACCCTGGCTCTACCGATCACCGCACAGGAACCCGTGTTCCGCGGCAGCATCGGTTTCTCAGGTGGGTCGTACGGCTTCACGTCAGACCTCCCGGAGTTCGACGACAGCGCCGACGCTGACATGTTCCTAGCGCGGTTTGAGGCCACGACCGCCGGCGGATACGGCGGCGGCTTCCGCTTCGAGAGCTTGACCTCCGACGACACAAACGGCTTGTTTCGCGAGCCGCTGAATTCGAACAACCCCAACGGACCGCTCACCGCCGGCACCAAGGCCCGCAACGATACTTTCCAGGCGCACTTCACCTACCTCGTGCGCCAACACCGCTTCGAGATGCCCGTCCGAGCCGGCTTAATCCTCAACGGCCTCGTCCTCGACGAGCAAACCGCTACCACGCCCGAGAGCGACTATGTCTCCTTCGGCCCTTACATCGAGATCGAGCCTGAGGTCACACTGCTCCTCCGCGAAACGGTGCGGTGGTCCGCTTACGGACAGTTCGGGTTCGGCGTCGCTCGCACCGACATTGACATCGACGGAGACCCACGCGACTACTCGTCGGACACGAGTTTCGCCAACATAGAGCTAGGCATGCGCGTCTTGCTCGGACCAGCTGAGATCAGCGTCGCCTATGTGGGGCGGTTCCAATCGATGGACCAGAGCAGCATCGAATCTGGTCAATTCGTCTACGGCTTCGAGAGCGACTACCAAGGGCTGTTGCTCACGGCCGGGGTGCGCTTCTAGCCTGACTGGTCACCGCGACGGCGCGCCACCGAAGTCAAACTCACCATCTCCGAGTCGCCCATCCGCAGCCCCGCCGCCGGAGCGCGCTACGCCGAGCGCGAAGCGCGCGACCAATTGCTGTGAGAGCAACGCCTCATCACAGTGCATCTCCACGTCCGCAGGCGCGCTGTGCCACTGCGACAGGATCCCGATCACCGCGCCGCAGAGCAGGAAGGCGGCGAGGGCAGGGTCACTGACAGCCATCGTGCCGTCGTGCGCGCCAAGCTCGAGGAGTTCGCGGACCTGCGCGCGGAACCAACGCTGCTCCTGGCGATCGTCCTCGCGCAAGCGGGCGGTGAACCGCCCTCTGAGCTCCGTCGAGAGCACGCGCAGCAAGTGCGTGGCGGCGGGCTCGCGCAGGTGGAACGATAGATAACCTGACAAGAACGCGCGGAGCGCAGCCGCCGCGCCGTCCGATGTCGGCCCGTGCACTTGAAGCTCACGTCGACGGTGCTCGCGCCAATGGTCTAGCACGGCGAAGAACAGCTCCTCTTTACCAGCGAAGTGGAAATAGAGCCCTCCTTTGGTCACGCCAGCGCGGGCGGCGATCGCATCGAGCGTCGAGCCAGAATAACCGCCCGCAGCAAACTCAGTGGTCGCGGCCGCAATCAGGCGGTCGCGCAGGGTCGGATCGGCCGGGCGTGCCATCGCGAGGTCAGCGGTCGCTGTAGAAGTTCTCGCGGATATCTGGCGGCAGATAGAAGTCGATCAGGAACGGGTTCCAGGCGCGCTCATCTTGCGCGAACTGGTCCATGTCGAGGTAGCTCGCGGCGAAGTCCTGAAAGACCTCTTCTTGCATGTCGACCGGCTGCACGCGCAGACCGACGCGCTCCTCATACGGGATGATCGGCAGGATCTGCCCCTCTTCACCGTCATCGATCCGGCGCACGATCGATCGAGCCCGGCGCAGGAGGTAGATGCGCTTGTTCTCGTTGTCGTTCCGCTTGTAGAGCGACGCGAGGTGCAAGCTGAACACGTCGGAGTCGACCGTGAGTTTGCGCTTCATATCCGACTTGATCTTCTCGTCAGGGATCTGAGCGAACTCTTCGACGTCTTCGAGGACGTCGAGCGTCTCGAAGAACCGCTTCATCACCTGGTTGCCGAGCATCATGTCGCCGAATTGTGACGCCTCTTCGGCCTGATCGTCGGCGGCTGAGTCTGTCGCCTCCTCGTCGACCTCGTTGCGGAAGCGGATGATCCCGTCGATGACCCGATCAGGCACATCTTCCTCCGAGAACAGCGCCCGCAGCACCGGCCGCGTCGCGGTGTTGACGTTGACCTTGACGCCGACGCCCTCCGGCTGACGGGGCTCGTCGCCTTCGCCCTCTTCACCGCCGGGGCCTGCGCCCGGGTCTTCTCCAGGATCTTCGCCTCCGCCACCCGGCGGCGCTTGCCCGGCGGCCTCGGCGATCGCGCGCTGGCGCGCCAACTTTACGGGGTCACCCGGGTCAGGGATCAGCGAGGTCCAGATGGTTAAAACGGACTCAAGGCCGAGGTGCACCTTCTGATCAATCACCTTGTCGAAGAAGAGCTCGGCGTCGATCGATGGGAGCAACATCAACTCATCGAGGTGGAGCGGGATCGCGAAGTCACGGTCGTCCTCATCGAGGCTCTTGAGGGGCGGCACGGGCATCGCCTCGGTCTGCGGGCGACGGGCCCAATCGACGATCTCCTGCACCATCATCGCGGCGTCGCTCGAACCCACGTCCCACTCAGTATCCTGCCGGAGCGTATCGATCAGCCGCAGAAGTCCCTCCTGAGACTCTTGCGCGAACTCCTCATCCGGGCTCCAGATCGTCAGCAGGTTGAACTTGCGGTTCTCGTCCTCGATCCAGACATAGGTTGTGAGGTCGTTATCAGGATTCCCGCTCGGCTCGAACCACGCGTCGCGGCTCGAATCGCAGATCGACGAAGGATCCTCTTCGACCTCCTCTTCTCCCGGGACGGCGCCCTCGCCGCCGCCGGCGCCAGGCAACGCCGCCCCCAAACCTCCAGCGCCGCCGCCCTCGCCTTCAGCCGCCGCAGCGCTCGCGATGTCCGCGAGCAGCTTCTCTTCAGCCTCACCCAGCTCGTAGAGCATCAGGGTGTTCATGCGCGCCAGCAGGGCGTCATTCTCGCCGGTCGCGCGGACCATGCGGCTTGAGACCACGAGGTCCGCGACCAGGATATAGAGCAGGATCGAGAAGATCAGCGCCATCACCAAGGCGACGCCCGCCTGCGGGTCGCTGGCTCCGGCGGCGCGTTGATCAGGCAAGGTAGGGAGGCGCTGCATCAGCTATGATCCGACGGGCATCCTAACCGTTCCTTCCCGATCCGGCCCGCAAACCCACGCGCGGCGCCTAAAACTGAGTGCCGATCGCCGGCGCTCCGCGATCTTCAACGATCCGCGGGGTGATGTGGAACTCAACGGTGGTGTCGTTGCGCACCGTAGAGGTCGAGCGAAACAAGAAGCCAAGCACCGGGATGTCGCCCAAAATCGGGACCTTGGTCTCGCTCTCGAAAAGCGTCTTAGACTTGAGCCCCCCGATCACCAAGGTGTGGCCGTCTTTGAGATAGACGGTGGTCACCGCGCTGCGCTGACTGGTCACCGGAGTCACGATCGGCTCGGTGTCGGCGAAGCTCGTGATCGCTGAGACATCCGCGAAGACCTGGAGGATGACGGAGTCGGTGCCGGCGATCACCGGGATGATGTTCATCCGAACGCCGACCGGCATGAACGTGATGTCGGTCGCGACCTCTGAACCGAGCTGCGAGAACTTCGCTTTCGGATAAGGCACTTGCGTCAGCGTCGAGATCGCAGCGACCCCGCCGTTGCGCACCACCATCTTGGGCGAGCTAGTAATGTCGGCGAGGTTATTAGCCTCTAGAGCCTCAACGAGCGCGTTGAGCTCCCAAGCATCATGAATCCCGCCGAGCGCGAAGCGGCCGATGTCAGCAACCGCGCTGGTGCCGACGATCGGCTGACTCGCCGGAAAGGCTGACGAATAAGACCGAACCAGCTGGCTGCTGGTCAGGTTATTGAAGATCGGCGTCGCCTCGTCGAGCTGTGCGACACCGAACGAGAGCGCGTCACCCGTGTTGTACTCGATCACCAGCACGCTGATCTCAACCTGCGGGATGCTCGCGTAAAAGAGGTCTAAGGCAGCCTCAAAGGCCGCGAGGCCAGCGGGCTGAGCAGTGACGAGCGCGAGCGAGACCGTTGGCGCGTCCTTATATTTCCACGCCGGCGGCTCGCCCGTCACGACCGAAGGCTTATTGGTCTGATCCACAAGGCGGGCGCCGCTGAGCACCTCGAAGTCAGGCACGAAGGTGACCTCGACAGTGTGATCCCGCAGCATCCGCCCCAAGATGCTCTTAGCCTCGGGGCCGCCGATCTTGTGACCGGGCTTCGGCACAGGTTGAGGCGCACGACCCCGCACCGGCGGGTTCTCCGGCGAGATCTCCGCGATCAGCTTGAGGAACGTCTCGGCGAGATCTCCGGCGAGGAAAAACTGCTTCGTGACCGAGCCGTCAGCCGCGATCAAGACGTTGCTGCCGAACTCCAATCGCAGCCGAGCATCTCGCTGCTCGCCCGTCTCGGGATCCTGGCCCTGCGGATCTTGCGCCCCGAACGACGCGCGAGGTCTCGAAGTCGTCCCGTCCAACGGCGCAGCGCCACCCAGACGCCATGCGAGCGGCCCCGAACCGCCTGAACGGCTAGAGACGGAGGCCTCAATGCGAGTCTCGCCAACGCGCTCGGCCGCGCTGCTGACGCACCCAAACGCCACCAGCGGCAGAATCAACCCCGCCGAGCACCTCGCAGACCGTCGCGGATCGAAACTTCGCACAGGTCGTGATTGTGAAGCAAGCATTCGGCCGGCGCGAGGCTTTCAGCGCCGCGAACGACCACAAACCGACCGCAGAGAGCCGCGCGGTCCTAACGAGCGATCTCCGAGACGACTAGGCCCGTCAGGTCGACGACCTGCCGCCCTCGATCATCCTTCATGTCCCTGTTGCGCGTGACCATGTCGCGGCTCTCCGCGTCTGCGACCTCCTTGACCGCCTTCCGGATCCGCTGATTCATCTTCGTAATCAGCTGCTTGCCCCGCGCCGAGTCCGGGTCGATGCCCGTATTTTGGATCTTTTGCCACTCCGGGGTGGCCGCTCGAACCTTTTTGGCATCGACCGTCGCGGGCGCCGAGGTATTCGCAGCACTGCCGATATAGACGACCGCCTTTTTCTTCAGGGAGACCTGAGCGGTGGCGGTTGCCGTGACCAACGCGAGGATGAGCAAGGGGTAGATCTGTATACGCATGGCTATCTTGCGCCTGGTCTGCCGCTTACCCGATAGAGGATTCGGCCAGACGCTGGCACGCTGACAGCAAGCGACGGACCAATCTATTGGTCAAATATGCGTCAGGTTCGATAAAGCACTGTTATGAAGCGACCTACCATCGATCAAAAAACTTATAGGCCACACTGTTGAATGCGCGTGGATTAATTACGCCAGACCGCGCAATCACTCTCCAGGATTATTCGCCAGCCTCGGGTCGGGTCGGTAGTAGGCTCCCCGCCGCTCGCCCACACGATCCACAAACCCCTTCGAAACAAGAGTTTGAAGATCCCGGAGCGCCGTCCGGTGGGACACCCCGGATTTGGCCATATGCTCCTGCGTCGTGTAACGGCCCTGCTCACGAATACAGATGAGCAGGGCAAGCAATCGAGGTGAGAGTTGATCCTCAAGAGACCCAACCCAGCCCCGGTCGAGATCCGTCGATCCAGCCGGCGCCGCTGCCCCACCATCTCGGCTCCGCAGCGCCGCGCCAGGCAGAACATCGTCCCGCAAGGCCGCCGCCGGAGAAGCCGCCGCGCGCTCACCGGCGCTCGCTGCGCCCGGCTCATCAACGCCAGCGGGCGCGACCAGACCGGCCGAGCCGAGGCTGCCGTCAGCCTTCTCGCCGCCCTCACCGACCGCATTATCAGCGCCGCGGAACGGCTCGATCCTCACCGTCCTCTCCGGTAGCTCAGATGCAGCAGCGCCACCCGCTAACGCGGACAACACGTCTGCGTGACGTACGACCGCGCCGCGGGCGAGGATCATGGCCCGAAACACCGTCGTCCGCAGCTGACGGATATTGCCCGGCCACTCCTGACGATAGAGCTCATCGAGCGCTCCCGATGAAAACGCGCGCGCTGGCGCGTGACCGCCGGCCACAAGCTCAGCGCGGAAGCGCTCGATCAAACCGGGCAGCTCTTCACGCCGCTCACGCAGCGGCGGCACCAGCACCACCATGCCCTGCAGACGATAGTACAGGTCCTCGCGGAAACGCCCCGCCGCGACCATCTGCTTCATGTCCCGGTTCGTCGCAGCGATCACGCGCACATCGACCTTCACCGACTCCGCGCCGCCGACGCGGTCGATCTCGCCCGCTTGCAGCGCCCGCAACAAAGTCACCTGCACCTCCATCGGAATCTCTCCGACCTCGTCCAGGAACAGCGTGCCGCCGCTCGCCTGCTCAAAGCGACCAGCTCGGCGTCGGTCAGCGCCCGTGAACGCGCCGCGCTCGTGACCAAAGAGCTCGCTCGCCAGCAAGGTCTCGGACAAGGATGCGCAGTGCACCTTGACCAGCGGTCCATCCACGCGGCGACTCCAGCGATGCACGAGGTCCGTCAACACCTCCTTACCGACGCCCGTCTCTCCCTCAAGCAGCACCGGGAGATCCGTCGGAGCGACCCGGCGGAGCGTGCTGTAGACCGGTCGCATCGCCGCGCTGACGGCAGTAACGCCAGCGCGCAGCAAGCTCGCGTCCGACTCAGCCTCGACCGCGCCTCGCACCGGATCCGCGTCGAGCTGCGCGCGCACAGACTCAAACATGAACTCCGCAGACACCGCCTCATCGGGGAATACGGAGACCGCGCTGCTAAACGAGGCGACGCTGACCTCAATGCCATCCCGCCGACCGATTTCACGCCACTCCGACGCGACCGCCTCGCGCGCGGCCTCTGCTTGGTCTCGGTCAACGCTCGGGAAAGCGACGTAGAAGCGGCCGCCGCCGCCGTTACCTACCACGGCGCGGTCAGGGATGCGCGCGTGCAGCAACTGCGCGAACTGCCTCAAGCGCTGCGCGCTGCGGTTCCGCTCTGATAGGCGATAACCCACCAGCGCCAACGAGTGCCGGCTGTGTTGTGCAAGCGACACCTCGTCGACCACGCGCCGCCGGAAATATTCGACCGTGAGCGCGCCAGTGACTGGGTCTTGCACCGCGAGACGATGTAGCTGCGACCGCTCGCAGGCGCTCGCTGCCTGCGCGACGACCGTCGTCAAGAGGTCGAGATCCACTGGGACTGCCCGGTCTAGATTGAAGCCCATCAAGACGACTCCGCGCGCCTGACCCGCGAACACGATCGGCAAACCGAGCAACGCGATCGACTGCGGCAACACGCCGCTCCAGGGCCCCGGCAACCGCCCGCCTACGGCCCGGGCGCAAAATGGGCCACCGAGCGCCAGCACATCGAAGCCGTCGAGCTCAACCCGCTGATCAACGTCCGCCTCCGCGCCATGCACGACGAGCCTAGCGCCGCCTTCGTCAAGCATCGCAGCCACGACTACGTCAGCCGCGGTTTGATCTACGCAGAAACGGCGTAGCACCTCGATAGCGCGCCGCTCATCGTGCTCCGCGGCTAACTCACCCATGGTGCGGTTAAGCGCCTGGAGGTCATGCAAACGACCGTCTAGCTCCTCCGCCATCTTGTTAAACGCGCGCGTCAGGCGACCGACCTGGCCGCCCTCATCATCCGGCACGCGCGTGTCGAACTGCCCGCGCGAGAGCGCGTGCGCCCCCTCCTCCAAGCGCTCAATCGGCCGACTAATCCGGCCGCTGACCACGAACGACAAGAACGCTGCCAGCACCACCAACGAACCAGCCACCAACATGAAGAATGCACGAACCGGGATTCGCCCGATCGCGAGATCGAGCGCCGCCCGCTCATCGGGCATCGCCGCGATGAGTAACGCGCGCGGGGTCTCTTGGAGATCTCTCAGCACCTGCGCGCCGACGACCTGGTCACCGGCCGGGCCGGACTCGCGCATCACCTCCGTCTGACGCGTCTCCTCAGCGGCGATCAACGCGCGCTCCCGCGACGCCATCGTCGGTGGATCATAAGCGGCCTGCACCAACCGCTGCGCGCGCTGGCGCCCCTCGCTCGCCGAGAGCGGATAGCCGCGCGCGTCGGTCAGCAGCAGATCTTGACCAGGCGCGAGCGCGCCCAGCAGGCTGCCGTCGAGTGGCCGACCGACGGTCAGCGCCAAGGCCCCGTCGCCGACAATTTGCTCAGCGCGCACGCCGAGCATCAACCGGCCCCATTGCATGAACAGGCCGGGCTCCAAACGCGCCGGCGCCTCGGCCTGCACCATGCGCTCATCACCAGAGACGAGCACCACCGGCGCCGTGCCCGCGTCGCCAGGCCGTTGCCACTCAAGCCTGAGGAAGCCGCCGCCCCACTCGGGCGGCAATTGCCCGGTCAGCAGCGCCTGGAGCTCCGCGGAGGTCGACTCTACCGAGGCCTTGCTCGGCGAGGCCGTCAGCCGCTCGCTCGCCAGCGCAGAGAGGTCGCGGAGCCACTGCTCAGCGGATTGCTGCACGCGCACTTTCTGGTCTTCCAGCTGCGACATCGCGCTCCGCACCGTCGCGCGGACGCTCCCTTCTAGCTCCGCCTCATGGCCGCTCTCGAGCACCTGGACCAACACCAAAGACAACAGCCCCAGCGGCGCCAGAGACGCCACCGACAAGACCGCCATTAGGCGGAAGCGAAGATTAGAGACTACCGCGAGCAGCTCGCTTAGTAAGACCAACAAGAACGGCGTGCTCAGCAAGCAGAGCAACAGCCCTAAACGATTCGAAGACTGTTGCGCGTCCGCCCACTGCGCGTCCGTGGAGGAGACCGAAAGTACTGCTCCGTCCCAACCGTCACCCTTGAGCGGGGCAAACAGCGACGTCCGCCGGCCGCCGCTGGGCAGCAGAGCGGAGGTCTCGGTCGATTCAGCCGAGCCGACGGCGCGGGGCAACGCCTGCACGTCGGCCTGATCATCTACCCCGAGCGTGGAGGCGCTCAGCTCTCCGGTGCGGTAAATCGACACGGCGAGGTCCTGTAACCCCGCGAGCGACTGCTCGCTGAGGACGCGCTCATTACCTTTCTTTACCAGCGGCGAACCGGATGGGTCTTGCGGCGAGAAGTCGCGCTGGTTGACGAACACGACAGAGCGGAATCGCATCCGGTAGTCCGCGAGGTTCTTAAACTCGATCGCCGCGACTGACGTATCCGCGGGAAGGTCCAGGAGCGGGTAGCCAACGTTCACGTGCCGCTCCTGCGAGTCATCTACCCACGTCAGGGCGATCGATGCAGGCGACTCTTCGGGGGGGACGTCACGCGTGTTATGGACGGCGCGCTCGTAGAACATCGACACTTGATGCTCCAGCGTTAGAGCCCGCGGCTGACGTCCATCGCGGAAATAAAGCACGACCTCCGCCACTCGAGAGCCCGGATTAGAGGCCGGCAAACCCGGGTACACGGCGCGATAAAAGAGCCAGAGCTGCTTCGGCGACTCGACCCCCTCCGGTATCTCGACCCTGCTAACTCCGCCCGGCGCGAGCTCCAACCCTGCGTCCTGGGGGTATGGGCCGCGAAGATCGGTGAGGACCCCGTCCCGCGAAGGCTTGCCAAGGGAGAGCGGCTCGACTGAGCCCTCTTCACTACCCTCCAACGACATGCCGACGAGGCGGACGTCAGGATTGTCCGCGCAGCCAAGGGTCGCTGAACGCAGCTCGCCGACGAGCTCAATCTGCACGATCCCCGCCTCCCAAAAGTCGCGGCCTAACGTGGTCGCGTCATCGAAGAGCAGATCGAGGGAGATCGCGTCTTGGACCTTCGTGTCGCCATAGTCCAGCTCGATATCGAGCACTGCAGGGGGCGCAGGCTCTGCCGTCAACGCGATCGCCGGCGCATAAGGACGAGCCACGACGAGGAAGAGCTTGTTGCCTTCCAAGGCCTTTTCAAACTGAAAGCTCTCGGTGCGCTCTGCGGGCAACGGCAGCCAATAACAACGGACCGGCAAACCGTCGAAGGAGCGGACCGGCGGGCCGAACTGATCGGGTACGAGATCGACCAACGACCGGTAGGTCGTATAGGCCTGACGAGTAATCCCACGACCGCTGACGAGGTCGACGACCGCCCGGTCGCGGCTCGCGCCCCGGTAGCTCTTCAAGGACCCCTCCTCCAATAACGGGAGCATCTCCTGCAGGCTAGCGAGGCGGCCTTCGAGCTCTCGGCGCTGGTCATCAGCGCGCCAATTCGTCATCAACATCGGCGACCAGATCCCGACCAAGAAGGTCGCGACGCCGACGCACGCCAGCAACGTTCGCAGCCAGCGAACGCGCCCACCAATGCGAGACCAACCCCGCAGCATCAACACCAACGCGACCAACGCCAGCATCGGCACAAACAGGTACGGCAGATCGACGAGCAGTTCGCTGGACAGCAGCGCAGAGGGCTCCACCGTCGGTACGAGCAAGCCCGGCTCGCCGATGCTGAGCACGGCGTTACGCGGTCCTTCGAACGGGTCGGTCGTGCTCCAAGACATCGACGTCCCACCGCCTGCTAGGTCGTAATCACGAAGCGCGAGGTCGAAACCGAAGCTGGTCGTACCTGGACGAAGGTTCGGAAAATGATGAAACGGGATCGCCGCTTCAAACTGATAGGTCGCATCGCCAGCGATCGCGCCGACCACGGTCAGTCCAGCGAGCTGAGTGATCTGCTGCAGCGCTCCGTCGCCCGATGCCGCCCGCTCGCCGCCACCCCACGCCCAAGGCCGGTGGGGCTGCATCGGGAACAGCCGGAGCACGCTGCGCTCCGTCCGCGTCGCAGCGTCACGGGTATCACCGCCAAAGTGCAGCTCGACACAATCAACCTGCCCCTGGGCCGCTAGGTCGTCCCCAACGAAATGGTCATCACGGATCGTGCCAGCCAGGTAGAGCCGGTTGTTGTCCCAGCTGACCAAAAAGGTGGCCGAGAGGTCTCTGCCGTGCTCCCACCTAGCCGCCCCGTCGAAGATATTATCTCGACCAAAGTTATGCTCGGCCAGCCCCTTCCAGTCAGAGAGGTCGCCGTCGATGACTGGCGTAAAGCGACTGACGACCAATTCGGGCCCGCGTTGCTCAGGGGCAGCCTGAGCAGAAATGGTCATCCCCAGCAGAGTGACCAGCGACGAAGCGAGCGCAATCCTGACCATGTGGTCGGCCATGCTAGCCGCGCCGGTGCAGGCTGGACAAGCACGCTCAGCGACGATCCGGCGTCGCGCTTACGGCGCCGGAGTCCGCGCGGAGAAAGTTCCGCGCGGCCTCGTCGTAACCTCAGGCGAGAGCTAGCCCCGCAAGAGGGGCTCAGTCCCGACGGCGCGGCCGTCGGCCACCACGCGACCGACGCGGACGATCGTCGCCGTCACCGATCACATCGCTGAGATCCTCCAACTTCGGCTCATCTCCGCCGCCGGCGTCCCTATCTCCTTCTTCGAAGTCAGCCATAGGCATCGGAGAGCGCCCACCACGACCGCGGGGGCGATCGCCGCCGTCCTCGTCGCGGCGCGAGCGGCGGCGAGGACGATCGTCGCCGTCCTCGTCGCGGCGTGAGCTGCGGCGAGGGCGATCGTCGCCGTCCTCGTCGCGGCGTGAGCTGCGGCGCGGACGATCGTCACCTTCCTCGGCGCGACGTGAGCTGCGGCGCGGACGATCGTCACCTTCCTCGGCGCGGCGTGAGCTGCGGCGCGGACGATCGTCACCTTCCTCGTCGCGGCGCGAGCTGCGGCGCGGACGATCGTCACCTTCCTCGTCGCGGCGCGAGCTGCGGCGAGGGCGATCATCGCCTTCCTCGTCGCGGCGCGAGCTGCGGCGAGGGCGGTCGTCGCCTTCCTCGTCGCGGCGCGGGCTGCGGCGAGGGCGGTCGTCGCCTTCCTCGTCGCGGCGCGAGCGGCGGCGCGGGCGGTCGTCGCCTTCCTCGTCGCGGCGCGAGCGGCGGCGCGGGCGATCGTCACCTTCCTCATCGCGGCGCGAGCTGCGGCGCGGGCGATCGTCACCTTCCGCGTCACGGCGCGGGCGATCGTCGCCTTCCGCGTCACGGCGCGGGCGATCGTCACCTTCCGCGTCACGGCGCGGACGACGGCCTCGCGGCGGGCGATCTTCATGATCGGCATCATCACGACCTCGGCGCGGACGACGCTCTTCACGCTCACCGTCTTCGTCATCACGGCGCGGACGACGACCTCGAGGCCGCTCGTCACCACCTTCGCCATCATCGTCACCACCTTCGGCGGGCTCCATCAGCGCCTTGCGGCTCAGCTTGACCTTACCGAAGTCATCGATCGCGATGACCTTGACCTCGACCTCGTCACCGATGCGCACGACGTCAGTGACGGCGCGGATGAACTCATTTGAGAGTTCGCTGACGTGGACTAAGCCTTCTTGACCCGGAAGGATCTCGACGAACGCGCCGAACTCCTTGATCGCCGTCACGCGGCCCGTGTAGGTGGTGCCGAGTTCGACCTCCGCGGTCATGGCCTTGACGTGCTCAAGGCACTTGTCAACCTTCTCGCCGTTGACGCCGGTGATGGTGCACATCCCGTTGTCTTCGATCGAAATCTTGACCTCGTATTCCTCCTGCATCGAGCGGATGTTCTTGCCGCCGGGGCCGATGATCAGGCCGATCTTCTCGCTCGGCACCTGGACCGACTCGAGGCGCGGCGCGTTCGGGCTGAGCTGCTTCCGCGGCGAACGCAGCGCCTTGAGCATCTCCCGCAGGATGTGCAGGCGGCCTTCCTTGGCCTGCTCAAGCGCCTCGGCGAGGATCTCACGCGTGAGACCTTCACACTTGATGTCCATCTGCAACGCGGTGATGCCGCGGCCAGTGCCGACGACCTTGAAGTCCATGTCGCCGCAGCCGTCCTCGCTGCCAAGGATGTCGGACAGGACCGCGTAGTCCTTGCCCTCCATCACGAGCCCCATCGCGATGCCCGCGACCGGCTGCTTAATTGGCACACCAGCGTCCATCATCGAGAGCGTGCCGGCGCACGCCGTGGCCATCGACGACGACCCGTTCGACTCGAGGATCTCGCTCGTCACGCGGACCGTGTAAGGGAAGTCCTCGACGGTTGGCAGCAACGGCTCAAGACCGCGCTCCGCGAGCGCGCCGTGGCCGATCTCACGGCGACCGGGAGCAAGCATCCGCTTGGTCTCACCGACCGAGAACGGTGGGAACGCGTAGTGCAGCAGGAAGCGCTTGCGCGGCTCTGGCATCAGCCCGTCGATGATCTGCTGGGCGTCGGTGCCCGCGAGGGTGACGACGCCCAGCGCCTGGGTCTCGCCGCGGGTGAACAACACCGAGCCGTGCACGCGCGGCAGCACGCCGACCTCGATGGTGATCGGACGGATCTCATCAGGCTCACGACCGTCGGCGCGCACGCCCTTGTCGAGGATCGACTCGCGCTCGCCCTTCTTGACGAGGTTGCCGACGATCTCTCCGACCTTCTTGTTGTGCGCCTTCGCGTCGGCCTCGTCCATGCTCGCAGGGGCCGCGAAGTCGGCGACGGCGTCCGCCTTGGCGGCCTTGATGGCAGCCTGCCGGACCTGCTTGATCCCGAGCGTCAGCGGCGCGTCGCGCAACGCCTTACCGTGCGCCTTCTCGAGCTTAGCCTCGAGCTTGGTGTCAGCCTGAGGAGCTTCGAACTCCATCTTCGGCTTGCCGGCCTTGGCGGCCAGCTCCTCGACCATCTCAACGACCTCACCGATGACCTCGTGCGCCTTAGCGAGGGCCTCGAGGACGACGTCCTCCTTCACCTCTTTGGCGCCGGCTTCGACCATCACGACCGCGTCCGAGTGGCCCGCGACGGTCAGGTTGAGCTTGTTCTCCTCGCTCTGAAGCTGGGTCCAGGTCGGGTTAACGACCAACTCGTCGTCTACGTAGCCCATACGGACCATACCCAGCGAGCGACCGTGCGGCAGGGAGCTGACGGCCAGCGCGGCGAAGCTCGCGATCGCGGCGAGGGTGTCGCCGTCGTTCTCGCGGTCGCTGGCGATGCACTGCGACAGCACCTGCACGTCCCGGCGGAAGCCGTCGGGGAACATCGGCCGGATCGACCGGTCGATGATCCGGCAGGTCAGGATCTCCTTAGTGCTGGGCCGGCCTTCGCGCTTGAAGAAGCCACCGGGGATCACGCCCGCGGCCGACATCTTCTCTCGGTAGTCGACGGTCAGCGGGAAGAAGTCCATGTGATCCGGCGCCTTGCTGCTGTTAGCAGCAGCGAAAACGACCGTATCGCCGTAGCGGGCGAGCACCGCGCCATCAGACAGCTTGGCCATCCGGCCGGTCTCGAGCGTCAGCGTGCGACCGCCGATCTCGCGCTCTACGACGACGTGGCCGCCAGGGGTGGCGGCAACAGCTTTGGGGCTGGCCGTCTTGGCCGCCTTCTTGGTCGTCTTCTTGGTTGTCTTCTTGGTCGCCTTCTTCGCGACCTTCTTCGTAGTCTTCTTGGTTGCCATTGGCTTTACAGATTCTCTCTCGTGGAAATCAGTGAATCGCTGGCGACCTCCGGCCAGCCCCTACCTGGGGCTCACGACCGGACCGCGGACCTCCTGTCCGCTCGGCCAGCAAGCGCGTCCGGCGATTTATCCGCCGAACGCAGCGACGCCGTGACCGGATCTCCAGTCGTTGGCGCCATTAGACCGCGCGCATCGGCGCCGGTCTGAGTGGTTGAGGGGCCCCCGGCCAAATGCCAGCTGGACCGCCTCGAAGTCTTAGAAAAAAGGGGGGGTCTCCTAATAGGAACGGCGATGCAGATCGGCACCTACACCGAAAGAGCCGCGGCTCAGCCGCGGAGGCCGAGCTTAGCGGCCAACTCCGCGTGTTTTTGCGGATCGGTGCGACGCAGATAATTGCGAAGCTTGTTACGCCGGTTGACCTTGGCCAGCAGACCGTGACGGCTGTGGTGGTCCTTCGGGTGGCGTTGCATATGCGACGTCAACTCCTTGATCTGAGCCGTAAGCACGGCGATCTGAACCTCCGGTGACCCACTGTCTGAGTCATGGCGGCGGTTCTCGGAGATGATCTGCTTCTTGTTATCGCTTTCGATGGTCATCCCTGCGTCCTCGTGAATGGTTTCAGAACCAACGCTCTAGAACAGGGCTTCCAGATGCGCGGTCGGCCTGCCCAGCGGATCTGGGCAGACAAGTTTGAGGCCAACTCGGCCCGTTTATGCGCCAGAAGGATAGCGATCCAGCGGCCTCGGCCGCAAGCGGCCCGGTCATTTCCGCGGCTGTTTGTGCATAGATTTCCAGGAATACGGCGTCACCGTAATTCCTGCCAACCTAGCTGAGCGGGCCTAAGCCCAGCGGCCAATCAGCGGACGTTGCGATTCGGCAGACGGAGCAGCAGCTCCCGAACCGCGAGCTCGATGCAGCTCCGCGCCATGGCGTCACGCCCCAACGGCGCCGCACCCGCGCCGCCAGCTTTGACGTTGCCCTGGATCGTGCCGTTCCAAAGCGTCTTCGCGTCGCTGGCGACCATCGCCGCCTCAAACTGGAACGACACCTTGCGCGTGGACATCAGCGCGGACTCATCCCACCGAACTACGCGGACAGCGAAAACGGCGTCGTCCTTCCCAGCCCGAGCAAAGTTCGCCAGGGTGTTCGGGGTCACGATCGACTCTCCGGCGGGAGCTGCGCCCTGCAGGGTCGCGTCGACCCAGGTATCCCTAGTCGGCGAATAGAGGCGCTCGGGCAGCTGCCGATTGATCTCTTGTCGCATGAAGGTGAGGTGGCGCGCAGCGCTACCATCTTTCGTGCCGTCTTCGACCGGAAGCAGCGACAAGATCGAGGGGCTTCGTGACCCGAAGTCCTTCGCAGTCAAGAACGTAGCATCTACATCGACCGGGTTTGGCGCCTTGCAACCGGCGAGCAGCGCGATGCCACCCGCGATCGCACAGCTGATAAATCCGCGACCCGACGAAACAAGCATATTGACCATGGTTGACCGTTCCCCAGCAGAGGTTCGACCCGACCATAGCAATGAAGAGCGGCGGGTTGAAGCACCAGGTTGATCACATCGTTCATGTTGGGCGCTCGAGGCAGCTCTCGAGGGCAAATCCCGGCGGCCCAACCCCGCGAACGCAACCAGGATGAAGCCCGCCGGAGATCCAGTCCTGCCGGCGCCAGAATCAGGCCCACTGGCTCAAGTCGGCTGAACCGACAGCTTCACAGCGACACCCTCGCTGCCGACCTTACCCTCGGCGGCGAAAGGCCCTTCTGCGAGCGGCCCCAAGACGAAATCGCTGGCGAGCACCTGTTCCATCACGTAGGGCCGGTGCGTCTGCAGCGCCGCCTCCGTTACCGCGTCGACCTCCGCGATCAGCCGAATACGGTCGCTGACATGCAGCCCGGCGTCCTTACGCGCTTGCTGGACGAGGCGGACAAAGTCCCGCGCCACGCCCTCGGCTTCGAGCTCGGGGGTGACCTCCGTGTCGAGCACGAGCACAACGTCATTGCTTGAGAGCGCCGCCGCCGTGATGCCGTCCTTGGGTTGGAGCTGTAGCACGAACTCATCGGGCTCGAGCGTGACGCCGCCGGCCGTCGCACGCTCGCCATCAAGCCGCCAGTCTCCCGACCGCGTCGCGGCGAGGACAGACTTCATCTGCTTGCCGAGCTTGGGGCCGAGCGACTTAGCGTCGACCTGCAAACGGAACGTCCCGTACTGCTCAAGGTCCGCGGCGAACTCAACAGACTTGACGTTGAGCTCGTCCTGGAGCAACCGCACGAACGGCTCCATCTGCCGTGCGTCAGCGCCCGCCAACGTGACCTTAGGCAGCGGCAGCCGCGTGCGCAGCTTCTGGTGCTCGCGCAACGCGAGCCCCGCCGAGCAGCCATCGCGCACGCGGTCCATCTCGCGCGTGAGCGCGGCGTCTTGCGGCAGCGCGGACGCGTCGGGCCACTCAGCGAGATGCACCGACGCTTCGCCGGTGAGGCCGGTGTAGACCTCCTCCAAGAGCATCGGTAAGAGCGGGGCCGCGGCCCGACACAGCGTCACTAGGCACGTGTAGAGCGTGTCGTAGGCGCTCTGTCGATCCACGTCACCGGTCTCCCCCCAGAATCGCGGTCGGCTGCGGCGAATGTACCAGTTATTCAGCGCGTCAAGGTATTCGCGCACGACCTCACAGCTGCCGGCGAGGTCATAGTCGTCCATGCGCTGCTGCACGCCCTCAACCATCGCGCGCGTCTTACCAAGCGCGTATCGGTCCAACACGGCCTGCTGGTCGTACCGCAGCTGCGCGGTCACGCCGTCTGTGTTCGCGTAGAGCGTGAAGAAGTAGTAGGCGTTCCAGATCGGGTTCAACACCAGGCGCACGACCTCGTGCATCTGCTTGCCGTCCTTGCTGATCGCGAGGTCGCCGCCGCGCAGGATCGGCGAGCTCATCAAGAACCATCGCAGCGCGTCGGCCCCCACCGTCTCGAACATCTCCTCGGGGTCGGGGTAGTTGCGCAGCGACTTGCTGAGCTTTTGCCCCTCTGTATCGAGCACGACCCCGTGACAGATGACGTTCTTGAACGGCGGCTTATCAAAGAGAGCCGTCGCGAGCACGACCAGCGTGTAGAACCAGCCGCGCGTTTGCGCGACGTACTCGACGATGAAGTCCGCCGGGAAGTGGGCTTCAAACCACTCCTTGTTCTCGAACGGGTAGTGGACCTGCGCAAACGGCATCGAGCCGGACTCGAACCAGCAGTCCAGCACCTCCGGCACGCGCCGCATCGTCGACTTGCCGGTCGGGTCGTCGGGGTTCGGCCGCGTCAACTCATCGACGAACGGACGGTGCAGGTCCTTCACCTCCACCCCGAAGTCGCGCTCCAGCTCCTCGATCGAGCCGTAGACGTCGGTGCGCGGATAGGTCGGGTCGTCGCTCTTCCAGACCGGTATCGGCGCGCCCCAGTAGCGGTTGCGACTGATCGACCAGTCGCGGGCGTTCTCCAGCCACTTGCCGAACTGGCCATCCCGGATGTGCTCCGGGATCCACCGGATCGAGCGGTTGTGCTCCTGCATCCGCTCCTTGATCTCGGTGACCTTAACGAACCACGCCCCCGGCAGGGCCTTGTAGATCAGCGGCTCACGCGTCCGCCAGCAGTGCGGGTAGTTGTGCTCGTAGGTGACGTGGCGGACGAGCACGCCGCGGTCCTTGAGCGCCTTGATGATCTCCTTATTGGCGTCGAACACGAGCTCGCCCGCCCAATCGCGCACCGCCTCGGTGTAGCGGCCGCGCTCATCGACGGGGCAAACCAGCTCGATACCGTTCGCCTCGCAGACCTTCTGGTCATCTTCGCCGAAGCCCGGCGCCATGTGCACTACGCCAGTTCCCTCCGACGTGTCGACGAACTCGCCCGGCAACACCCTGAAGCTGTTCGCGTTGTCGGCGAAGTAGTCGAACATCGGCGCGTAGGTGCGCTCGACCAGATCGCTGCCCTTCAGCTTGTCGACCTCCTCGTAGCCCTTGAGCTCCTTCTTGTATGCCGCGCGGGCAGCGTCGCCGATCACCACATAGTCGCCGTCCTTGTGCAGGACCGCGTAGTCGATCTCGGGACCGACGGCGAGCGCGAGGTTGGACGGCAGCGTCCACGGCGTCGTCGTCCAGGCGAGGATGTGGAGGTCGCCTGGGTCGCCGTCACGATGCTCTAGCTGGAAGCGCACCGTCACCGCCGGGTCCTGGCGCGATCGCGTCGCGTCGTCGATGCGGGTCTCAAAGTTGCTGACCGGAGTCTGCATCGACCACGAATACGGCATGACCCGCTGGCCCTCGTAGGCGAGGCCCTTGTCGTAGAGCGTCTTAAACGCCCACATCACGCTCTCCATGTAGGAGAGATCCATGGTCTTGTAGTCGTTGTCGAAGTCCACCCAGCGCGCCTGGCGCGTCACGTAGCTGCGCCACTCGCCGGTGTACTTCTGCACGCTCTCCCGACAGACGGCGTTGAATTTATCGATGCCGAGCTCGAGGACCTGTTCGCGGCCCGAGATCTTGAGCTGCTTCTCGGCCTCCATCTCAGCCGGCAAGCCGTGGCAGTCCCAGCCGAAGCGCCGCTCGACGCGGCGGCCCCGCATGGTCTGGTAGCGCGGCACGACGTCCTTGACGTAGCCGGTCAGCAGGTGCCCGTAGTGCGGCAGACCGTTGGCGAACGGCGGCCCGTCGTAGAAGACAAACTCGTTCGCGCCAGCCTCACGCGCGTCGACTGACCGCCGGAACGTCCCTCCCTGCTGCCACCGCGCCAAGACCCCCTGCTCGATCTCAGGGAAGCTGGCCTGGGCGCTGACGTCGGGGTAGGGCTTGTGCTGGTTCTGCTCGGTCATCGGGAACGAGCAGTGTGGCGACCGCGCGCCGGCAACGCAAACACGGACGCTGACGAGCCCGGGGTCAATCGACAGCCTCGTCGCCCCAAGCTCGCACAAACGTCTCTAGCTCGACGCCGAGCGCGTCGGCGACGCGGTTGATGTAATTGAAATAGCTGACTACCTGGGCCGCGTCGTGCACCGCAGGGTCCGAGAAGCCCGCGGCTCGCAGGCAGTTGACATCAGCCTGCGTCATCAACGCGGGCGTCGCTGTCAGCTTTTCCGCGAACCCACACAGCGCCGCGTCGGCAGCAGAGAGGCTCGCGCTGCGCCAACCGCGCGCGAGCGTCTCGACCCAAGCGTCCGCCTCAGCGTCGCCGCCCGGGAGCTTGACCTCAGCACGGAGGTCGTGGGCGTGGCTACGCAGTCAATATGTGCAGCCGTTCGCCTTGCTAACCACCACCGCCAGCATCTCTCGCTGTCGCCGCGAGAGCTCCGAGGGGCCGTACATCACCGCCTTGTAGAGCTCCATCGAGGCGCGCAACACCGCGGGGTTCGGGGTCATGATCCTCACGATGTTCCAGACGCGGCCTGCGCGCTGACGCGCGCCGTTGAGCTCGCGCTGGCAATCGCCAGTGGCCTCTTCGTCAGAGACTTGTCGGATAAATGGCATAAGTAGAGTATCCCGCATCGCGATCGCCACGGCTACAAGCGTCAAACCCGCCGCCGCGAGCGCGCGGCGGCGCAGCGCCGCGCCGCATCAAGCAGCGTGTCATTTTCGAAACGGGCGCCATGATCGCGCCGCGGCCTCTAACGTGGCACTCCTCACCGACCAAGGATCGATCATGAAGCGTATTACCCTCACGTCTCTAGCCATCGTGACGATGAGCAGCGCCGCACCAGCGCAGCAGCTGCCTGACCTCTCGGACCTGACCTTCCGCAACGTCGGCCCATCACGCGGTGGACGCGTGACGGCAGTCTGCGGTGACGCCACAAAAATGGGGACGTTCTACATGGGCGCGACCGGCGGCGGCGTCTGGAAGACTGCCGACTTCGGCAATAGCTGGCAGAACATCTCTGATGGCTACTTCAAGACGCCATCCATCGGCGCGATCACTGTCGCTCACGACGACGGCGACCTTGTCTGGGTGGGCACCGGCTCCGACGGGCTACGCAGCAACGTGATCCCCGGCCGCGGGGTCTACAAGTCCACTGACGCCGGGGAGACCTGGGGCTGCATGGGTCTCGAAGCGACGGGGCAGATCGGCGCAGTCGTGATCCACCCGACGGATCACGACGTCGTCTTCGTCGCTGCGATCGGCGACGCTTTCGCCGCGAACAAAGAGCGAGGCGTCTATCGAACAGGCGACGGCGGTGCGAGCTGGGAGCGCATCTTCCAGGTCTCCGAGACCTGCGGCGCGGTCGACCTCGAGCTCCACCCAGCCAACCCTGACGTGATCTATGCGTCGATGTGGGAAGCCGAACGTAAGCCATGGACCATCAAGTCTGGCGGCACCCAAGGCGGCGTGTGGCGCAGCTCGGATGGCGGCGAGAGCTGGACAAAGCTGACCGGCGGCCTCCCGACCGGCGTGGTCGGCAAGAGCGACCTCGCGGTCAGCCCGGCGGCGCCGAACCGGCTCTGGGTGCTGATGGAGGCGCTGGAGAAGCCAGGGCTTTATCGCAGCGACGACTCCGGAGAGACGTTCACGTTCGTGTCCAACCAACGCGGCATCCTCGACCGACCGTTTTACTACTGCAACATCGACTGTGACCCGACCGACGCTGACCACCTGTTCGCCAGCGCGACCGGCTACCAAGAGTCCACCAACGGCGGCAAGCGCTGGCGGCGCCGCTTCACTCCGCACGGCGATAACCACGAGGTATGGATCCACCCCGCCAACCCTAAGGTGATGGTGCAGTGCAACGACGGCGGCGCCAACGTGACCACCGACGGCGGCGAGACCTGGTCACGGCAAAGCAACCAGTCAACGGCGGAGCTCTATCAGATCGCGGTCGATGACCGCTTCCCCTACTGGCTCTACGCTGGCCAACAGGACAACAGCACGATCCGCGTGCCGAGTCGGCCGCCCTACTCAGCCACCGGCGGCACCGGCTCATTCTGGGAGAGCGTCGGGGGCTGCGAGACCGGCCCCGCTGTGCCCAAGCCGGGCGACCACGACATCGTCTACGCAAACTGCAAGGGCCGCTTCGGCGTCTACAACCACCGCACCGGCCAAGAGCGGCACAACTACGTCGGCGCCCAGAGCCTCTACGGCCACAACCCCAAAGACCTGCGCTATCGCTTCCAGCGAGTCGCGCCGATCTCGGTCTCACCGCATGATCCAGACGTCGTCTATCACGGCTCGCAGTTCTTGCACCGCACTCGCGACGATGGCCAGACGTGGGAGACCATCTCACCAGACCTGACGGCGTTCGAACCGGACAAGCAGGTCGTCAGCGGCTACCCGATCACGCGCGACATCACCGGCGAGGAGTACTACTCAACTCTTTACGAGATCGCCGAGTCCCCGCTGCAGAAGGGGGTGATCTGGACCGGCGCGAACGACGGCCCGATCTTCGTGACGCGTGACGACGGAGAGAGCTGGACCGACGTCACCCCAAAGATGCCGCGCGGCGGCCGCGTGCAAACGATCGAGCCATCACGGGCCGACGCCGGCACCGCCTACGCCTGCGTCCTTCGCTACCAGTTGGGCGACTCGGCACCGCGCCTGTACAAGACCACAGACTACGGTCAAAGCTGGACGCAGCTCAGCGAGGGCCTGCCCGGCAACTGCCCCACGCGCGTCGTGCGTGAGGACCCAAAGGATCCAGACGTGCTCTACCTCGGCACCGAATGGGGACTCTTCATCTCGCTCGACGCCGGCGCGAGCTGGGCGTCCTTCCAGCAGAACCTGCCGGTGACGCCCATCACGGACATGCTGGTTCACCAAGACGACCTGGTGCTGTCGACCATGGGGCGCTCGTTCTGGATCCTCGACGACGTGTCGGCGATGAGAGGCCTCAAGGAATACGACCGCGCCGCCACGACGATGTTCGCGCCGCGCCGAACTTGGCGAACGCGGCTATCGGGCGCGGGCTGCAACGTGCATTACGCGCTACCAGGTGACGCAGAGGACCTGAGACTGGAGATCTACAGCCTCGGGCCGCAGCGTCGGCTGGTCCGCACGATCCGGGCCAGCGGTGGTAACCGCGCGCGCGGGCGACGCGACCAAGGCATGCGCGGACCTTTCATGCGGGGCCGCGGTAACCGCGGGCTCTCAGACCAACGCGGCTTTCACCGCTACACCTGGAACTTACGCGGCGATGGCAGCGCCATGGTCTTGCCCGGGACCTATGAACTGCGCCTCGTCCACGCAGATGGCGTGGCCACGAAACAGGTCCAGGTCGCGCTCGACCCGCGGGTCGCGGCGGAGGGCGTCACGGTCGAGGACCTCGCCGCCCAGGCAGACCTGATCAAGAAGGTGACGACGCTCAGCGAACGGGCCAACGCCTTAGCTGCCAAGGTTCGCGACCAGCTACGAGGCGAGCGCGATGATGCGGACGCTGAGCGGCTGTCGATCATCAGCCGACGACTGAACAACGCGCGACAGACCTACCCGCAACAAATGTTGATGTCGCAGATCCGCTACTTGTCATCGATGATCGGCCGCGCCGACCACCGCCCGGGAAATCACGCCTATCAGCGCTACGAGCAGCTGATCAAAGAGATCGCCGAGCTCGAACAGATGCTGCCGACGTCAGTCGGCAAGTAGCCGGGCTCGGCCCTAATTAAGAGTGACGACCGGCGCGTTGGCCCCGAAAGCGACCGCGCCGTTGTTAACGACGACCGCCTGAAACGCGACCTGCACTCCGATCAAGCTGCCCAGATTAGGCAACGCTACGTCGAGCGCCGCGTATGGCCCGCTTGTCAGCACCTGCAACGGGAACAGCGCGACCGTCGCTGGGTCCAAGAACAACGTGCCCGCGACCCCGGGCGCGGTCAGGCCCGGGCCGAGCCCGAGCGCGCCGACCGGCAACACCGCGCCGCCGACCGGGCCGGTCACCCCGACCCGGAGGCTGGTGCCGAGCTGCCCGCTCCCCAGCATGGCGACCGCGCCGTCAGGAGCCGGCGCGACGATCTCAAACCCGTCCACGGCTGCCTCGACGAGGGAAGGGGACAGGTCCTGAGCCCGCACCCGCACCATCACCTCATCGGTCAGCGGCGTCGGCAACGGCAGCTCGAGCCGCTGCCAGCCGCCAGAGGACGTATTGCGCGCATAGAGTTGCTGCCAAGTCAGGCCGCCGTCGAGGCTGCCGCTGACCTCCAGGGCGTCGTCGGAGGTGCTCTCCGCGTAGTGCAGATCAAAGGCGACGCTCGCGGCCGCTAAGTGAGACAGGTCCATCGACGGCGTGTGCAGGTCCGTATATCCAGCGTCGACGTCGAAGCTACCGACCGACGTGCCCGGGTTCGCCTGGGTGACCCAGCACCGCGCGCCGCCTTGCGTCGTCTGCGTCCCCGGCTGGAAGACCTGACCGTTAAAGGTCGTCTGCGCAGGCGGTGCCAGCTCCCACATGCCCGTCGTCGCGGTCCCGCCTACCGCCTGCGAGAAACCGCGGTCAATCTCGAAGTCATCATCCACGCAAGTCCGGGTCGGCAACAGCGGCACCGGCAACGCGACGTCTTGGACCCGACCGTCGCCGCTGATCCGCAGCGTCAACGACACCGCCGCGCCGCTGTAGCCGCCCGGCACGCTAAACGTCAACGGCGCCGCGCCGTTGCTCGCGCTGCCGAACGCCCCGACGTTGCCCAGGGCGACGCTGCTATTTCCGATCGTGATCTGCGGGTCCGTCGACAGCAAGGCGAGCGTGAGCTGCGCGCCGGCCGCGCCGACGTTGTCAATCATCACCACGACCTCGCCGCTCTCACCTGGCTCAACGACGCCGTTACCGTTGCCGGCAGGGCCCTCAACGAGCGCGACGTCCGCGACCGCGAACGCGGCGCCTGCCGTCAACGCGGCCTTTCGAAACATCCGCTGGTGGCGCCGCGCGATCGCCTCGATGGTCGGGCCGACCGGCCAGAAACCGCCCTCGCTGGCCTTGCCCAGCTCCGCGGTCCAGGCATACGAGCCGCGGACCGCGTGGTGATGGTCGATAGACGTGCCTGAAGAGATATAGAGCAGCGAGCCCCAGCGGCCGTGCTGAACGCCGTTCTCCTGCACCATGAACGCGCCGAGCACGTCGTACGCAGCGACGTTGGCGGGGTCGCCGATCTGATACGCCCAAGGTCGCAGCAAGACATCTGTGTAGCTGTGCGTGCTGAAGACCTGCACGAACTGACGCGTCGCCGAGAACGCCTCGACCGCGGCCGTCTCAGGCTCAGAGAAGGGCGCGGCGCCGCGATAGAGATCGCTGCCGGGGTTGGTGGAGCTGCCGCCGTTCGGCGCGCTCCACTGGGTCGCGTAGTTACGGTTGAGGTCGACGCCGAACGTGCCGTTGCCGTTAGCGCGCCGGTTCTTGCGCCACATGCCGCCGCCGTTCGGCGCGTTCGCGCGGTTGTATTCATAGCCGTCCGGGTTCACGCACGGCACGAAGTAGAGCTCGCGCTCATCGATCAAGAACGTCGCCTCTGGATCGACGCCATAGCCGTCGAGCAGCTCATCCATGAACAACAACGTCGTCGACAGCGACAACGGCTCGCGCGCGTGGTGGAGCGCGTCGTAGAGCACCTCCGGCTCGGGCTCGTCGACGCTGACGTTGTCGCTGATCTTGACCATCCACAGCTCGCGGCCCTCGATCGACTGGCCGATGCTGACCTTCTGCGAGCAGAGCGACGGATAGTTGCTGTGGAAGTCGTCGAGGATCGACTCCATCTCAGTGAGGGTATAGTGACCGCCCATCGCGCCTTGGCCGATCGGCGGCGTCAACGTGTCCGTCTGGATCACCGGATGCTGCGCGAGCGCTGCGGCGTGGTGCGCCATGAGATCCGGCACGACCACGCGGGCGCTGAGCCCGGCCTGCTGCAAAGCTGCGAGGTCACCTGGACGACCTATGACCTCGATTCGACGCTGAGCTAACAGCGGCGTCCGGCAGCCCGCGAGGTCCAAGTCCAGCGACAGCAACTGCATGAGCTGGGCCGGCCCTGCCACGCGCACCTCGATGAGTGAGCGCTGCGAGGCTAGCACGTCCGGAGCCTGAGCGCGCGCAGCGGCGACGCACATCACGGCGACCAGCGCGGCGGCGAGGAAAGACGACTTCATGGAGACCTCATTCTAGCGTCGGGACTGCACGATGCCCCGCCCCTCGACGGCTCCCAGCCGAACGCGGGGCGCGCTGCGCCCGTGCCAACGGCTCATGCCGTGACGACCCAATCACCTAACCGACCCCGATGATCGCGCGGGCGCTGCTTACTCGCCGCCCGCGACCAACTTGTAGATCTTGCCCTTCTTCTGGATGTAGCACGTCATCAGCAGCTCGCCAGAGGGCGTCTCGGAGTAGCTCGACGGCGGATACGGGGCGCCTTTGAGCTTGACCACGTCGCCGTCTTTGTCGCATGCCCACGCGCGCTTCGTGATGAAGTCGCTGTACACGTACCAGCCGCGGAGCGACGGCACCGCGGCGCCTCGATACACGTAACCGCCAGTGATCGAGAGTCCTTCACGGTGCGTGTAGCTCGCGATCGGCGGGATCGCGTCTGGAGGAGTCGGCAGCTTGCTGCGGCGATTGTCGAACTTGTCGTCAGCCTCGAAGGAGTTCCAGCCGTAGAAGCCGCCGCGAACCAAGACGTCGACTTCTTCGACCTTGTTTTGGCCGACGTCAGCTGCCCATAGCTCGTCCGTTTCCCGGTCAAACGACATCCGCCAGACGTTCCGCAGGCCGTAGCACCAGATCTCTGGACGGGCGCCCTCCGCGCCGACGAACGGGTTATCCTTCGGCACCTCGTATGGCGCGTCGGCCGACGCGCTGCGGACGTCGACTCGCAGCACCTTGCCGAGGAGCATCTGCAACGACTCCGCGTTCCCGTAGACGTCGTCCTTGTAGCCGCCGTCGCCGAGCGCGATGTAGAGCATGTCGTCCGGGCCGAAGACGATCGTGCCGCCGTTGTGGTTACCGAAGGGCTGAAACACCTCCATGACGCGCAGCTCGCTGTCCCGATCGACGACCCGCGTCCCGTCGCGCTCGACGACCTGATAACGCGCGATGACCGACTGGCGATCGCTCTTGCGCTTGTCTCGCGCCTGAGGCTCTTCACGCTCCTCGATGCGCTCAGACCAGTACGCCCAAACGTAGTCGTTGTCCGCGTAGGCAGGATCAAACTGAAATCCCAGGAGCCCCTCCTCCCAGTTGTCGGTCAAGACCTGCTCGCTGAGGTCCAAGAAGGTCTCTCGCGCGGCGCGTTCTCCCTCGCGCGGGACCCTGAACACATAGCCTGGCTGACACACCACGAAGGCAGAGTCTGGCTCGCGCGCGTCATAGGCGACAAACAGCGGCTGGGGGAACGACTCCTGGCCGGGGAACGCGTCGACATAATCGACTGCTGGGCCAGCCGCAGGCTGCTCAGACTGGCTAAGGAGGCTCCCCGACAGAGCGCAGACGGTGATCACAAATCGAAGGTGAGAGCAGAGCATCATGAAACTTCAGCGCGGGCGCGCTTTGAAATCCTGCACGGTCTGCCAAGCAGTCCGCTGCAGGGCAGACACGAGTGTTTCGGGCAAACCGGCCGTATAGGCAAGCCCGATCGGCGACTCGTCCCGCAGCACAGCGAACAACGTGCACGCTGCCAGATAGCTCCCCGCCGGCGTAGGATGCTTACGATCCGCTAGCCGCAGGTCGATCTCCGGGTGCAGCCCGGCGAGCTCCTCGAAGGCGAGCCCGACGGGCACGACCGCTGCGTCAGCCCTCGCTCCAGCGCCGCAATACAGCTGCTGGAGCGCGCCTGTCATCTCAGGTCGCCCCGTGTAAGCCCAGGTCATGAAGAGCAAAGGCCGGGCGCCATGCGCCCTGATCAGGTCGCAGTAGCGACCAACGTCTCGGTCAAACGTCGCGGGGTCTGTTAGCGGGGCGTTGCTATGTCCTTGGAGCACGACCGCGTCCCATCGCTGCTCAACGAGGCGCTGCCGGAGGCCCGCGCGATGCTCGCCGAGCTTGCCGCCCGACAGCGTCAGGGCGCGGATCTGCCCCGCCGCCCCGTCACGCTCCCGGACCATCGCGCGGTAATGGTTATGAAGACCGTTGTTGTAGAACGTGAAGCTGTTACCCACGAACAACACGCGACCGGGGGCGGGGTCAGAGGCTGACCTCGCGCCGGGCGCGGGATCGACCGCTCGGCACGCGGACAACGCCAACGCGGCGCACGCCAACGCGGCGAGCCCCGCGCTAAGTTTGGTAGCCATAGCTCCACGCATACCGCCTCGCGGCGCTCGCGTCGTCAACGCAGGTTAGGTTTCCGACGCCCTGGTCGAATCGAGACCGCCGAGGCACAATCGTCCGCCATGACGCGCATCTCCCTACGGATGGCCTTCACGTCGCTCCTCGCCGCGGCATTGCCCGCTCAGGTGACTTGGTGGGACAAGGACTTCGACGCGGCGCTCAGCGCCGCCGCGGATAAGCCAGCTGAAATGGTCATGCTCTACTGCTGGCAGGACAGCATCGACTGCTCAGCGATGTTCAGCGGCACGATGTCCGACAAGCTAGTCACAGACCCGCTGGAAGCGTTCGTCTGTATGGGCGTCAAGAATGACGAGGCAGGCAAAGACACCTGGGCGCGCTACAAGGTGCAGAGCACGCCGACCGTATTGTTCGTCGACCCGCAAGGAGCGATCGTCGACAGCGTCGTCGGCTACGCGACCATCGTCGCCTTCGCCGCGACGGTGCAGAGGGTAGCTGCCAATCAGGACACGATCCCGTCGCTGCAGTCAGAGGTCGACGGCGGCGACTCGACGCTGCCGCGCATGAAGCTGCTGATGCAGAAGCTGCTGGCGATCCAAGAGCCTGAACGCGCGATGTCGGTGATCGACGCGATGATCGCAAAGGACCCAAAGGCCAAGAGCGCGGAGGCTGCCGAGGCGATGCTCTGGAAGATCACGGCCGAGACCCTCGGCGATGACATCGCGCCAGCAGACCTCGACGTCGGCCCGCTGCGTCGCTTCCTCAAGGGTCAACGCAACAAGCGCGTACAGTTTCTCGGCTACGACCGCATGGCGCAAGCGCACTGGGCGCGCGGCGAGATCAAGGAGGCCTCGTCCTTCGCGGACAAAGCCTGGAAGAGCGTGCCTAAGGACCGCGTCATCGATTGGGGGCAGCGGATGACCAGCTTCGCCTATCGAAACTGGAAGGACCTAGAGGCCACCAACAAGACGATCCTCAAGAACGCGCTGAAGGTCAGTAAGGCGACCATGAAGGCGATCGAGAAGCGCCACAAGCAACAGCCCGACCCAGCGTTCTATGCCAACGCTATGGGCCTGCACGCCGCGATCTTAGTCATCAACAAGAAGCGCAAAGACGCGCTAGACCTGATGGACAAAGCGATCGCGCTAGACCCGAACAACAAGAACCTCGAGGCCTATAAGGCCAACTGGTTGGAAGGGAACAAGTAGCATGCGTCATCGCTGAGGCTCAGTCCCGCGCGGCGCGGCGAGTGGCCGCGACCAACGCGCGCACGCCGACCCGGAGCGCAGAAGCATAGTCCGGGTAGTAGCCGCTGCTGTGCAACCCCGGCACGTCACCCTCGGCCTGCAGCGCCGCCAGCCGCTTAGGCGCGACGGTGCCCAACCGAAACATGCACAGCGGCACGCCCTGCCCGCGCAGCCGACCGAAGTCCTCAGCGACCATCGCAGGCGCGATCTCGACGACGTTCGCCGCCCCCAGCGTCGCAGCGATGCCATCCCACACCTTCGCCGTCAGGGCGGCGTGATTACGCAGCGCTGGGGTGCTTTCGCTGAACGCGACGGTCGGCGCCTTCGCGCCGACCGAGGCGGCCGCCGCGGCCGCCTTACGACGGATCGCAGCGAGCATCTGCTCACGCACCTCATCTGTGTAGCTACGGATCGTCAGCTGCAGATGGCACGACTCCGGAATGATGTTGTGCTTTTGACCCGCGTGGATCGAGCCGACGGTGATCACGCAGGCGTCGACCGGGTTGACCTCTCGCGACACGATGGTCTGTAGATCCAAGACCAGCTTCGCTGCTTGCACGATCGGGTCGATCGTCAGGTGCGGCGCCGCGCCGTGCCCGGAGCGGCCGTAGAGCGTGATGTCACAGCTGTCGACGTTCGCCATCGCCGGCCCAGCGCGCAAGCCGACCTTGCCGACCGGCAAGTCGTGCGTCGTGTGCAGCGCGATCGCGTAGTCGGCGCGAGGGAAGCGCGTCAACAGCCCGTCGTCGATCATCCGGTCCATGCCCCCCGACCGCTCTTCCGCGGGCTGGAGCTGAAAGATGACCGTTCCGTCGAAGGCGTCGGGGTTCTTTGCCAAGTATCCGGCCGCGCCGATGAGACACGTCATGTGCAGGTCGTGGCCGCAGGCGTGCATCACCCCGATCGCGCGCCCGTCGGCGCTCTCGGCGCGAATTTTTGACGCGTAAGGCAAGCCCGTCTCTTCCGCGACGGGGAGCGCGTCCATGTCGGCTCGTAGCAAGGCGACCGGACCGTCGCCGCAACGAAGCACGCCGACGACGCCGTTGCCGCCGACCTTCTCGGTGACCTCGACGCCGAGCGCGGTCAACTCCGCCGCCATGCGCGCGGCGGTCTTGAACTCGCGGAACGACAGCTCAGGGTGCTGATGCAGGTCCCGATAAAGCCCTCCGAGGCGCTCCGCAGCGCCGTCGAGGTAGGCCTCTACCGACTGCTGGGAAGCGACCACCGAGGAGGTCGCGAGGACAAGCCAGAGGCGAAGCGCGCGCATACGCAAAGTGTGCCGCGCGATCAGCGCGGCGTCACCTGCTCGACGTACAACACCTCATTACTCGCGCGGGTCGCGACCGCGAACGGGAACCGCTGGCTCGAAGACGCCGCGCCATAGCGCCCGCGCTTGTCGAGCGCGATGAAGCACGCGCTCAAGTCGTAGCCGCGCGGGTCCTTCGCCGCCATGCGGTGGACCGCCTCCTCACAGGCCGCCTGCGGGTGCATGCCCTGACGCATCAACTCGACCACGAGATAGGTGCCGCAGTGCCGCATGATGTTCTCCCCGACGCCGGTCGCGCCCGCCGCGCCCACCTCGTCGTCGACGTAGAGCCCCGCGCCGAGGATAGGAGAGTCGCCGACGCGCCCCGGCAACTTGCCGCCAGCGCCGCTGGTCGAGCAGCCTCCCGCGAGGTGCCCATCGACGTCACGCACCAACAGCGCGATCGTGTCATGGCCGCGCGTGTCCGGATCCTTCGGGCGATGGCCCGCCTGCCACTTCGCCTTCTTTGCCTTGTCACCGGACACGTCGACCGACTCCACCCCGTGCTCAAGGGCGAACCAGCGCGCGCCCTCCCCGACCAGCATGACATGTCGACACTTCTCCATGACCAAGCGCGCGACGCTGATCGGATAAACGATGCCCTCCATACCGGCGACGCTGCCGGCCTTGTGCCCAGGTCCGTCCATGATGCAGGCGTCGAGCTGCGGGTAGCCAGCGGCGTTCGGGCGCCCCTCGAGCCCGACCGAACCGTCCGAGCTACGGCGCTCGATCTCGCGGATCCCGAGCTCGACCGCGTCCAGGCGCGACTTGCCGGCGGCGAAGGCCTCCAGCGCGTGCTCGTTCGCGAAGCGACCAAAAGGCCACGTCGAGATCGTGATCGGCCCGTCAAGGAAAGACGGCGGCGGCCCGCCAGCGCAAGCGCCGAGCACCAAGGAGAAGACGAAGAGCGCGAGACGAGCGGAAAACAGCGGCTGCATGACGGAGGACATCCTACGGCCGATGCCCCCTACCCGTATGATCACGTGAATGTCACGCCCGCCTCGGACCCTGCAAATCGCCACGCGGCTCGGGCTGATGCTCCTGCTGGCGAGTTGCGGGCAAGGCGTCTCGCGGACAGACCACGCGCCAGTGATCGCCGGGCTCGAGGGCACCGAGCTCGCGCCGCTAGTCCGCGGCCGCGTGCTGCTCGGTGAGCTGGGTTGCACGAACTGCCATGACGACCGCCGTGACGGCTCAGATCGCCGCCCCGGCCCCGACCTGCAAACGGTCGGCGCGCGCGTGACCCCCGCCTACCTGAACCAATATTTGACCTCGCCGATGGACGCCGAGCCTGGCACGACCATGCCAGACCTGCTGCGCGACCGGTCAGGCGAGGAGCTGCAGGACACCGTCCACGAGCTAGCCAGTTATCTGCGCTCGTTCGCGACGGCTGCCGCCGACAGCGTGGCAGCGAACCCAGCGGTGATCGCAGCCGGCGAAGACCTCTGGAACACGGTCGGCTGCCGCAACTGCCACGACGCAAACCCTGCAGGGCTCGCGAATGTCGCGGCCAAGTACACGCTGCAGACGCTGCAAAGCTTCCTGCTCGCGCCGCACACGGCGCGGCCCGCGGCGCGTATGCCCAAGTTCACGCTGTCGCCGACCGAAGCTAACGCGCTCGCGAACCACCTTATGCGCGCACCCATCGCGCTACCCGAGCCGCGAAAAGCCTCGCAGGCGGACGTCGCCAAAGGCCGCGGACACTTCGCGGAGTTAGGCTGCGCGAACTGCCATGCGCTCAAAGACCCGCAGCGCGACGCCCCCGCCAAACCGAAGCCGCTCGACCAGCTCGATCCAGACGCGGGGTGCTTGTCTCAGACCCGAGGACGCTGGCCGCACTACGCGCTGACGGAGCAGCAACGAGATGACCTGCGAGCCGCGCTCACCGGCGCTCCGCTGACGGGCGAGCCCCGCATCCAACGAGAGCTCGCCTCGCGCAACTGCATCGCGTGCCACGCGCGCGACGGACTCCTCAACCTCCAAGACCGCCTCGAACGCTTCGACACGCACGACCCGACCCTCGGCGTCGACGGCCGCGTCCCGCCGACGCTGACCGGGATCGGCGCCAAGCTACAGCGCAGCTGGCTCGAAGCGACCATCTCGCACGGCCAGTTAGAGCGACCCTACCTAAAGACGCGTATGCCAGGCTTCGGGGACGCCTTTGGCGAGCGGTTAGCGGCCGAGCTAACGTCACAAGACCTCGCGCCACCCCTCGCCCGCGCCTCGATCAAGCCGCTGCCCAATGACCGCAAGCAGGCTGAAGAGGTCACGAAAATCGGCCAGCAGCTGGCTGGCGACAAGGGCATGGGCTGCATTGCATGCCACCTGTTCGCGGGCGAACAAGGCGGCTCTATGGCCGGTATCGACCTGCTGCATTCCACCGGCAAGCGGCTGCGCCCGGAGTGGTTCAAGCGCTTCATGCTCGACCCATACGCGTTCAAGCCTGGCACGCTGATGCCGAAGTTCTACCCCGACGGCAAGTCCACGCGACCAGAGATCGCCGGCGGCGACGTCGACGCGCAGATCGACGGCTTGTGGCACTACCTCGCCAAGGGTCGCAACGTCAGGAAGCCGAGCGGTCTCCGGCGGCCGCCGATCGAGCTAGCGGTCGAAGCAGAGGCCGTGATCTTGCGCCGCGCCGTTCAAAACACCGGCAAGCGCGGCATCAGCGTCGGCTACCCCGGCGGCGTCAACGTCACCTTCGACGCGGAGTCGCTCGCGCTCAATCAGATCTGGTGGGGCCGCTTCATCGACGCGCGACCGGTGTGGACCAGCCAGGGTCACGGTCACGCGCACGTGCTCGAGCGCCGACGGGCGACGCTGCCGCTGCAGCCTAACCTCGCGCCGCTCGACGACCCTGCGGGACCGTGGCCGACGCTGACACGCCGCGAACGCGGCGACCGCTGGCTCGGCTACGACCTCGACGACGCGCAGCGTCCGATGCTGCGCTACACCTGCGGCGCGCTCGAGGTCACCGACACGCTCCGCGAGGTCCGTGACGGCGAGACAACCTTGCTGCGGCGCAAGCTCGGGACCAAAACGGGAGCGGACCTCGTCCTCCGCGTGGCCCGCGACGAGGACATCTCGCTGACCAGCGACAAGACCGCAGTCGTCGCCGGCTGGATGCAGGTCCGGAGCTACGCACAGCCGTTGATCCTCGTCTCCGACGGCGACGTCAAAGAGCTGCGCGTCGCCTTCGCGCAGTCCGAACAGGGCGGCGTCAGCCAGCAGCTCGACTACAGCCTCGTGGAGGGCAAGTGATGCTACGAATCCGCGGCGCCATACTGTGTGGACTGATCGCGACGAGCGCGGCGAGCCAAGAGCTCGGCAACGCGTGGGGCACAGCGAACGCCGAGTCAAAGCACTATCGCATCGTCGAGCTCCCGATCCCGCGCGCCCTCGCGCTCGAGTGCGGCAGCTTCGTCGCGCTACCCGAGGGCAAGCTCGCGATCGGCACGCGCCGCGGCGAGATCCTGATCGTCGACGGCGCCTTCGAGCCGCTCCCAAATCCGAGCATCAAGACGTTCGCGGCAGGTCTCGATGAGGTGCTCGGCCTCGGTTACCGGGACGGCGCATTCTACGCGACGCAACAAACCGAGGTGACACGCATCTCCGACCGCGACGGCGACGGCCGCGCTGATCGCTTCGAGAACCTCAGCGACGTCTGGGGCTTCGAGCACTACCACGAGTTCGCTTGGGGTTCGCCGGTGCAGCCAGACGGCAGCGTCTACGTCGTGCTCGGCCTGTCCTCCTCCTATCACTACAAGGCCGACTATCGCGGGTTTGCCTTCCAGATCACCCCTGACGGCCAGAGCGTCCCGATCGCGACCGGGATCCGCAGCGCCGGCGGCGTCGCGCCGAACGAGCACGGCGTCATGTTCTACGTCGAGAGCCAGGGCCCATGGAACGGCTCGTGTTCGCTCAAGCACCTCAAGAAAGGCGGCTTCATGGGCCACCCGATCTGCTTCCCGGGCTACGACCTGCCGTTGGGCCAACAGCTCGGCTCCAAGCCGCAAGAACCCGAGAACCGGTCGCGCCTGCACGCTGAGAGCCAGCGCATCGAGGAGCTGGTGCCCTACGCGGTCGTGTTCCCGTATCGACGCATGGGCCAGTCGATCACCGCGTTCCGCCCCGACCGCACCGGAGGCCGCTTCGGCCCCTTCCAAGACCAGCTCTTCGTCGGCGACTACAGCCTAAGCATCGTCATGCGCGCGACTACCGAGGAGATCGACGGCGTGTGGCAGGGCGCGTGCTACCCGTTCCGCGAGGGGCTGGGCAACGGCATCCTCGCCATCGAGTTCTCGGACCGGGGTTATTTGATCACCGGCGGCACCAACCGCGGCTGGCCGGTGCGGGGCAACAAGAGCTACGTGCTCGAGCGGCTCGAGTGGACCGGGGTAACGCCGTTCGACGTGCTAGAGATCACGGCAGCGAAGGACGGCTTTAACGTCTCGTTCACGGCGCCGTGCGACCCCGAGACGCTGCAAGACGTGACGAACTACGCCATGCGCAGCTTCACCCACCACTTTCAGAAGTTCTACGGCAGCCCTGAAGTCGACGAGACTACGCCGGTCGTCCGCCGCGCGGTCGCGGCGGACGACGGCTGCAGCGTGCACCTCGTCGTAGACGGGCTCGTCGAAGGACACGTACACGACTTCACCTTCGGCGCGATCCGCAGCGCCGACGGCGACGCCCTCGTGCACAACACTGCTCACTACACGCTCAACAGGATCCCTAAGTGAACGCGCTCCAGACCGCCCTCGCCGCCGCCGTCGTCGCGGCGACGCTCTCCGCCCAAGACTCCACCGATGGCCCGAGTTGGCTCAGCTACACCGGCAGCGAGGGCGGCGTCGGCGCCGGCAAACGCGTGGTGTTCATCGCCGCCGAGCAGGAATATCGCGCTGAGCAGTCGATGCCGATGATGGCAAGGCTGCTGGCGACCCGGCACGGCTTCGACACCGCCGTCCTATTCGGCCAGCGCGACGGCATGGTCGACCCGACCGAAGAGGCGCCGCCGAAGGATCCTGATCAATTCCAGACCATCCCCGGCATGCACTTGCTCCGCGACGCCGACCTAGTCGTGCTGTTCACGCGGTTCATGAAGCTCCCAGACGAAGAGCTGGCGCACCTCAACGCCTACCTCGACTCCGGCAAGCCGATCATCGGCGTGCGCACCGCGAACCACGGCTTCCGCGGCAACTGGACCTACGAACGCGACGGCAAGAAGGTCCGATTCGGCGACGATGTCCTGGGCGGGTCGTTCCGCGGCCACTACGGCGGGTGGCATCGAGAGTCGACGCGCGGCATCGTTGTGGAGGCCAACAAAGAGCACCCCATCCTGATCGGCGTCGATGACGTCTGGGGGCCGACCGACGTGTACCGGATGTTCCCTGCAGACAAAGCGCTGCCGCCGTCATGCACGTCGCTGCTGCTCGGACAGCCGCTGAAGACTCTTGAGAAAGACGCGGAGCCGAACCCAAAGAAGCCGCCGCTGCCCGTCGCGTGGACCAACAGCTGGACCGGGAACCTCGGCAAGACCGCGCGCGTCTTCCACGTGACGATGGGGAGCGCTCGTGACTACCAATCTGCGGGCATGCGCCGGCTGACCCTCAACGCGGCGCTCTGGTGCCTCGAGATGGAGGGCCAGATCACCGCCAACCTCAACGTCGACATCGTCGGCGCTTACGAACCGCTGAAGAGCGGATTCAACTACCGAGAGCTCGGCGTCAAGCCGCGCCCTGTCAGCTACTACAGGTAGAGATGCCGACCAAGCTCCCACCGAGCATCTTCAACGACGTCGTCGGCCCGATCATGCGCGGGCCGTCCAGCTCGCACTCCGCGGCGTCTGTCCGTATCGGGCGGATCGCGCGGGACCTCTGCGGCGGCACACCGACGCGCGTGCTGGTCGAGTTCGACACCCAGGGCTCGCTGCCGACCACGCACCAGAGCCAAGGCTCAGACATGGGCCTTTTCGGCGGGCTGCTCGGATGGGAGGCCGACGACGCGCGCATCCCCGAGTCAGCGACGGCGCTCCGCGAAGCCGGCGTCGACCTTGAGATCCGCTACGTCGACCTGAACGACCCGCACCCGAACACCTACCGCTTAACCCTCACGCGCGACGACGTCGAACACCGCCTGATCGCGATCTCGACGGGCGGGGGCATGATCGAGGTGATCAACATCGACGGCGCTGACGTCTCGCTCTTCGGCGACTACGACGTCACGCTGCTCGAAGTGGACGGAGACGGCGCGGCCGCGCGCGAGCAGCTGCAGGCGTCCGCCGACCTGATCACGGTCGCCGGGGTCGACCCCGCGCTCGTGGTCATCAGCGGCCAAGCGTTCATCGGTGAGTCCATGATCGCCGAGGTCGAAGGCGTGCAGCGCGTGCGGCGGTGCGGCGCGGTGCTCCCCGTGCGGTCGCGCGAAGGACTCACGGTGCCGTTCTTACACGCCTCGGAGATGCTGCGAGGACGCGACCCAACGTCACAGCCGCTGTCGGACTTCGCGCTCGAGTTCGAGCGCGCGCGCGGCGGCCTTGACGACGCCGGCGTGTTCGCGCGCATGCGCCACATCCTGAACATCATCCGGCAAGGAGTCTCCGACGGGCTGGCTGGCACCGACTACGCCGACCGTATCCTGCCACAGCAGAGCCACCGCTTCCGCGAGCTGATGGACAAGGGCAAGCTGCTCGACGGCGGCATGCTCAACAAAGCCATCCTCTACGTGACCGCGCTGATGGAGACCAAGAGCTCGATGGGCGTCATCGTCGCGGCGCCGACCGCGGGGTCATGCGCGACCTTCCCAGCGACCTGCCTCGCAGCGGCCGAGTCCGTGGAGGCCGACGAGGAGCAGACGCTGCGCGCGATGCTCTCAGCCGGCCTGATCGGCGTCTTCGTGACGACGCGATCGAGCTTCGCCGCCGAGGTCGGCGGCTGCCAGGCCGAGACCGGCGCCGGCGCGGCGATGGCTGCGGCAGCGTTGGTCGAGCTCGGCGGCGGCACGGCAGCCCAAGCCCTCTCAGCCGCGAGCCACGCGCTCCAGAACGTGCTCGGGTTGATCTGCGATCCGGTCGCCAACCGCGTCGAAGCGCCATGCCTCGGCCGGAACATCGCCGGCGCGTCCAACGCGCTGGTGTCCGCCAACATGGCGCTCGCCGGCTACGACCACCTGATCCCGCTCGACGAGGTGTTAGACGTTCACCGCGAGGTCAGCGAGAGCATGGCCCGCGAGCTGCGCTGCACGGCGCTCGGCGGCCTCTCGATGACCCCGACCTCGAAAGCGATCGAGGCGAAGCTCAAGGGTGCCGACGGCTGCAGCGGCTGTGAGCGCTGAGCCGAGGGCGCGCTAGGCCTCAGCCTCGGCGGCGAGCATGTCCAGCAAAGCCGCCGGGTCCGACGCGACGCGCAGCATCGCGCGGTGCGGCCCGCGCACGAAGCCTGCGTCGGTCGCGAAGTCCATCCACTCCAACAGCCCGTCGAAGTATCCGTCGACGTTAAGGAGCCCGACCGGCTTCGCGTGGTACTTCAGCTGCCGCCACGTCCATGTCTCGAAGATCTCTTCGAGCGTCCCCAGGCCGCCTGGCAGCGTGATGAACGCGTCGCTGCGCGCGGCCATCATCGCCTTTCGCTGGTGCATATCCTCGGTGACGTGCAGCTCGGTCAGGCCATCGTGCGCGACCTCAGCGCGCATCAACGCCTCGGGGATCACGCCGATCGCGACCCCGCCGCGCGCCAAGACGCGGTCGGCGAGCTGTCCCATCATGCCGACGTGCCCGCCGCCGAAGACCAGCTGCAGGCCGCGATCTACGAGCGCGTCGCCCGTCGCGCGCGCGGCGTCTGCGTACGCGGGGTTGCTGCTGTCTTGAGAGCCGCAGTAGACGCAGACCGAGCGGATGCTTGCCATGCCCGCACCTGACGCGATCGCGGCCCCCGATGGAAGGACGTCCCGCCAGGAATTAACGCGCGTCGCCGCGAGCAGCGCGCCGATCCAAAGCGAACCGCCAAAGCAGACGCCTGGACGGGTAAAACAAAGCGCATGAGTCGACACCTCGTCGTCATGACCGGGGCTGGCATATCGGCAGATTCCGGCGTGCGGACGTTCCGCGACGCCGGCGGCCTCTGGGAGGGCCACCGCCCCGAAGACGTCGCGACGCCAGAGGCTTGGGTGGCAGACCCAGCCCTCGTCTGGCGCTTTTACCAGGCCCGCCGCGCACAACTCGCCGAGGTCCAGCCCAACCCTGCACACCACGCGCTGGCGCAGACGGCGCGCAAGATGGACGCGCGCGGCGAGCGCGTCACGCTGGTGACGCAAAACGTCGACGACCTGCACGAGCGCGCCGGCAGCGAGGCGATCCACATGCACGGCGAGTTAGCCCAGCTGCGCTGTGAGATGTGCGGATACCAGCTGCGCGACCTCGACCGCACCGCGCCAGAGTTTCTACCCTGCCCCTCCTGCAGACACCCGCGACTGCGACCTGACATCGTCTGGTTCGGGGAGGTCCCCCTTCACCTCGACGCGATCGACCGCGCGCTGCTCGACTGCACACACTTCGTCGCGATCGGGACGAGCGGCCAAGTGTGGCCAGCGGCGGGTATGCTCCACACCGCGCGCAGCCGCGGCGCCAAGACCTGGGTACAGTCGCTCGAGGTCCCGGACAACGCCGAAGCCGCGGACACCTTCGTCCCAGGCCGCGCGGCCGAGGCCGTGCCAACGCTGATGCAGCACATCCTAGAGGAATGATGATCCGTCGCTCTCTGACCATCCTGACGCTCTGCACAGCCGCTTGCGCGCAAGCGACGCTGCCGAACCAACTGCCCCGCGGCTGGCGCAAAGCCGGCGAGTCCATCGTCGGAGCACCGCAAGCTGCGCAGCTCGGGAGCGGCTTCCGGCTAGCGGGCCCTGCGGCGCGCGTCGACGTCGAGCTGACCTTGGCGGACGCGAACGCGACGGCGGCGTCGCTGGTCATCGGGGACAGCCACATCGGGCTGTGCGGGCGCGACGGCAAGCCGTTCCTCGAAGGGCCGCTGTTCGGCGGGGCGACGCGTGCACTTGATCTCCCGAGGCCGAAGTCAGGCGAGTCATTCAAGCTCTCGCTGACCCGCGAGGAGGGGATGCTGCAGCTGACGTGGGACGGCGCCGTGCAGCCGCCGATACCCGACCCAGGCGGTGACCTCGGCGCCGTGCGCCTGCGCCCCCACCGGGACACCATGACTGTGCGGCGGTTCACCGTCACTGGCGGGAGCCCGCTGCCGCAGCCCGTCGGTCAGGGCGTGGTCGTCTGGCGCGCCGGCGAAGGCGGGGTAGACACGTATCGCATCCCAGCGTTGATCACCGCGAAGAACGGCGACCTGCTCGCGTTCGCCGAGGCGCGGCACGGGAGCCGCAGCGACACCGGCGACATCGACTTGGTGATGAAGCGCTCCACGGATGGCGGCGGCACGTGGTCCGAGCAGCGCACCATTTGGGACGACGGCGCCAACACCTGCGGCAACCCGTGCCCCGTGGTCGCCTCACGAACCGGCGAGATCGCGATGCTCGCGACGCGCAACCTCGGCCTCGACCACGAGTCAAAGATCATCGCAGGCACGTCGAAAGGGACGAGGACCGTCTGGTTGCTCCGCAGCGACGACCACGGCGTGACCTGGAGCGCGCCCCGAGAGATCACCGCGACGACCAAGCTCCCGAGCTGGACCTGGTATGCCACAGGTCCAGGCGCGGGCATCGAGCTGCAGCGCGGGGAGCACAGCGGCCGCTTGGTGATCCCGTGCGACCACATCGAAGCCGAGAGTAAGCGCTACTACTCGCACGTCATCTTCAGCGACGACGGCGGCGTGAGCTGGCAGCTCGGTGGATCTACGCCGCAGGACAAGGTGAACGAGTGTGAGGTCGTCGAGCTCAGCGACGGTCGGCTGCTCTTAAACATGCGGAACTACGACCGAGCGCAGCGGACCAGGCAACAGGCGGTCAGCGCCGACGGCGGACGCACGTGGCAGCACCAGCGCCACGTGCCAGAGCTGATCGAGCCGATCTGCCAAGCGAGCATCCGGAGGCTCTCGAGGACCGCGTTGATGTTCAGCAACCCGGCGAGCCGATCAGGGCGCGAACGCATGACGCTGCGGTTCTCGTTTGACGACGGCGAGACCTGGCCGATCACGAAGCTGCTCGACCCGGGCCCAGCTGCCTACTCATGCTTGCAGGTGACGTCTGATCGCCGGGTCGTGTGCCTCTATGAAGCAGGCGGCTACCGAGAGATCCGCGCGCACCTCATCGCGCCTGCAGATCTGCCGCGTTGATCAGGCGTCTGCGAGCGCCTCCAAGAAGCGGGCGCCGAACGAGTCAAACTTCTTCGGCCCGACGCCCTTGCATTCGAGCATGGCCGCGCGCGACTGCGGCCGGTTGCGTGCGAACTCCTCCAGCGTGACGTCGGAGAAGACCACGTACGGCGGCACGCCGAGGCTGCTGGCGATTTCGCGACGGAGGCCACGCAGCTGATCGAAGAGCTCTTGTTCAGCCGCGGTCAGCGAGCGCGCCTCGCTAGCGGAGGCGCCGCGGCGACGCCGGCGAGCCGGCTGGTCGAGCCCCCCCTTTGGCGCGCGCAGCTCGACCTCTCGATCCCCGCGCAACACCTCAGCGCTGCCCTCGTTCAGCACGAGCACAGGGTACTCGCCGTCGGTGCGGACGAGCGCGTCGACGTCGATCAACTGGTCGATGTAGTTGCCGATTCGCATCGCGGTCAGCTGCTTGAGCAAGCCGAAGGTCGGGATCCGCTCGTGACCGCGCGCGCGCACCTTCTCATTCTTGCTGCCGCGCAGCACGTCGATCACGTAGCTGGCGCCGTATCGCTGCCCCGTGCGCGCCACCGCCGAGAGGATCTTCTGCGCGGTGACGTGGCCGTCTGCCACGAGCTCTAGCTCGTTGAGGCAGACGTCGCACGCGCCGCAGCTCGTCTCCGTGTAATCCTGACCGAAGTATTCGCTCAAAGAGCGGTGTCGACATCGGGCTCGCCCGGCGAAGCGCTGCATGTGATTGAGCAGCTGCAGCTGCGCCTTCGTCGCGTCGGCGTCGCCGCTCTCTTCACCTGACCGCTCGACGATCATCCGCCACTTCGCGGCGTCCGCGCCTGAATAGAGCAAGAGGCACTCCGAGGGCAAGCCGTCGCGGCCGGCGCGGCCAGTCTCCTGCTGATAGTGCTCAATGCTCTTCGGCATCGCCGCGTGGACCACGAGGCGGACGTCGCTGCGGTCGATCCCCATGCCGAACGCGACCGTGGCGCAGACGACGTGCAGGCGCTCTGCGCGGAAATCGGCGCTGAGCTGGGTGCGCTGCTCAGGCGGCAGCCCGGCGTGATAGGCCTTGGCCTCGATCCCGCGCGACTGCAGCTGCGAGCTCAAGGTCTCCGTGTCCTTGCGAGAGATGCAGTAGACGATCGTCGCCGCGTCACGATGGCGCGCGATCGCCTCGGCCACTTGATCGATCAAGCTCTGCCGCGGCAAGACGCGGTAGGTGAGCTCAGGGCGGTCAAACGTCCCGATGAGCGCGACCGGGTCACGAAGCTCTAGCTGCGCTGCGATGTCGTCACGCACTCGTGGCGTGGCGGTCGCGGTGTAGGCGTGTACGGGGACCCCTTCGAAGCGCCCACGCAGCTCGGCGAGGCGACGATACTCAGGGCGGAAGTCGTGCCCCCACTGACTGATGCAGTGCGCCTCGTCGATCGCGATCGCGGCGATGTCCTGCCCGCCGAGCCAATCCATGAAGTCCTCGCGGAACAACCGCTCGGGCGCCACGAACAGCAGGCGGAGCTCGCCTGACTCCGAGAGTTCGCGTAGCTGGCGGCGCCCGTCTGCGTCCAAGTTGCTGTGCGCCGCTGCAGCTGGCACGCCGTTGAGCCGCAGACCGTCCACTTGATCTTGCATCAGCGCGATCAACGGCGACACCACGACCGTGAGGCGGCCGAGGACCAGCGGCGGCAGCTGGTAGCACAGCGACTTGCCGCCGCCAGTGGGCAGCACCACCAGCGCGTCGCGGCCGTCCAACGCCGCGTCGATCGCCTCTTTCTGCAGCGGGCGCAGCTCGGAGAAGCCGAACCACCGCTCGAGCGTCTCATGGAGGAGCCGGTCGCGTTCGTTGTTGCCCACGACGCCAATTCGACCGCACCCGCCGCGGTGAGCAAGCGCGCTGTCCCGTTTGATGCGCGAACTCCGTGATTCGTGGCCGCGCCGAGCCAAACCGTCCGCGCGCGATCGGCGAGGATACGCTGCCCAGCAAGGGCGCGCGCCGGAGCGCGATGACGCGCTATGGTATGTCCATGCCTCGCCGTCACCTCACCGCTGCGCTGCTGGTCGCGGCCGCCCTGCCTAAGGCGGGCAGGGCGCAGGAGGTGTCGTTCGCGCGGGACGTGCTGCCGATCTTGTCGGACCGGTGTTTTCAGTGTCACGGCCCCGACGAGCAGGCGCGGCAGGCCGACCTACGGCTCGACGTCCGCGCGGACCTGCTGCGCGATCGCGACGGCAGCGTGGTCATCGCGCCGGGCGCGCCAGACCGGAGCGAGTTGATCGCGCGGATCACGGCGCACGACGATGACGTGATGCCGCCGCGCCACACCAACCTCTCCGTCAGCCCTGCCGAGGTCGATGTGCTGCGACGTTGGATCGCAGAGGGCGCCGCCTGGTCCGTCCACTGGTCGTTCCAACCCAACCTGGCCCCCAAGCTACCCGCGGTGCGCGCGCGCGCGTGGCCGCGCAGCGGCATCGACCGGTTCGTGCTCGCGCGCCTTGAAGCGGCGGCGCTCGCGCCGAACAAGGCCGCTGCGCCCGCGGACCTGCTCCGGCGCGTGCACCTCGACCTGACCGGCTTGCCGCCGACGCCAGCGCAGGTCGCGGCGTTCGTCGCTGAGCCGAGCGATGAACGCTACACGCGCGCAGTGGACGAATTGTTAACCTCGCCGCGTTACGGCGAACGCATGGCGTGGCCGTGGCTGAAGGCGGCCCGCTACGCCGACACCGACGGCTTCCAGAACGACCCGACGCGCACCGCCTGGCCGTGGCGAGACTGGCTCGTGCGCGCGCTGAACGACAACCTGCCGTTCGACCAGTTCACCGAGCAAACGCTGGCCGGCGACCTGCTCCCAGACGCCACCGACGAGCAGCGGCTCGCGACCGGCTTCTTGCGCAACAACGCGCACAACGGCGAAGGCGGACGCATCCCCGAGGAGACCCGGGTCGAGAACGTGTTCGACCGCGCCGAGACGGTCGGCACCGTATGGCTCGGCATGACGTTTGAGTGCGCGCGCTGCCACGACCACAAGTACGATCCGATCCCGCAGCGCGACTACTACCGGTTCTTCTCGTTCTTTAACCAGACATCCGAGACCGGCGGCGGACGCAGCGGCGGTCAGCTGGCGCCGACGATGCGACTCGTCGCTGACCCTGCAGACCGCGCGGCGCTCCTCGACAAGCAGCGAGAGCTCGGGACGGTCCGCGAGCTGATGTTCCAGGCAGACCCAGCGCTAGACGCGCGAGAGCGCGCCTGGGCTGCGGCGGCGTCCGCGCGGATCCGGGCAGACGCGGCGACGTTCACTCCAGCAGAGCGCGGGCCTTGGCGACAGAGCCGATCGTTCTCCTCGTTGAGCGGGCCGATGTTCGACCAGGAGTTTGCGCCGGAGCGCGGCGACGACGACGACGCCGACTGGCGACCAGCGCCCGACTTCATCGAGGGCGCGGTCTACGGCCTGCCTGACGGCGCCTACACGACCTACTTCTCGCGCGCAGTCACAGCTGCCAGCCCCAGGCGCATGACCCTGTCCCTCGGCTCTGACGACGCGATCAAGGTCTGGTGCAACGGCGAGCTGCTGTTGGCTAACGACGCCCGCCGCGGGGCCAAGCCCGACCAAGAGCGCGTCGAGTTGGCGTTGCGCTCAGGCCGCAACGACCTGCTGATCAAGGTCGTCAACACCGGCGGGATCGGCGGCGCCTACTTCCGCGTCGTCGACGAGACGCTCGGAGACCTGCCCGCCGACGTCGCGCGCGCGTTGGCCACCGACCCCGCGCGCCTAAATGACCAACACCGGCGCGCGCTCCGCGTCCACTTCCGACGCGAGCACCAGCCGGCCTTCGCCGCGCGCGAGCGCGGCTATGACCGGCTGCAGCGTGAGATCGCCGCGATCGAAGGCGCGCGCCTGACCGTGTCTGTAATGGACGAGCTCTCCGCCGAGCAGCGGCGCACGACGCGGGTGCTCACGCGCGGCGACTACCAAACACCCGACGAAGCCGTCACCGCAGGCACCCCTGCGTTCTTGCCGGAGCTGAAGACCGCGGCGACGCCGAGCCGCCTCGACCTCGCGCGGTGGCTGACCTCGGGCGAGAACCCGCTGGTCGCGCGGGTCGCCGTCAACCGGGCGTGGCAGACGTTTTTCGGCGAGGGCCTCGTCTCCACCAGCGAAAACTTCGGCCGCCAAGGCGAAACGCCGACGCACCCTCAGCTGCTCGAGTGGTTGGCCCACCGATTCGTCGAGTCTGGCTGGAACATCAAGGAGCTGCACCGACTGATCGTCACCAGCGCCACCTACAGGCAAGCTGGAGGCGGCGCAGCGCGGCGCTTCACCTCAGACCCGGACAACCGCTTGCTGGCCCGTTACCCGCGCCGCCGGATGCCGGCGTGGATGCTCCGCGACCAAGCGCTCGCGCTGAGCGGCCGGCTCGCGCGCCAGCTCGGCGGCCCGCCGGTCCGCCCTTATCAACCCGACGGTGTCTGGGACGAGGCGACCTTTGGCTTCATCAAATACAGCCAAGGCCAAGGCGATGAGCTCCGCCGTCGGAGCCTCTACACCTTCTGGCGACGCATCGTCGGACCGACGATGCTCTTCGACACGCCCGCGCGCCAGCAGTGCGTCGTTCGCCACGCGACCACGAACACGCCGTTACACGCGCTGACGACCCTCAACGAGACCGGCTTCGTCGAAGCAGCCCGCGGCCTCGCGACGCGCGCGTTCGGCGGCGGCGACACGGCAACGGCGCGGATCGCGTGGTTATTCCGCGCCGCGACCGCGCGCGCGCCAGAGCCTTCTGAGCTGGACGTCCTGGCGCGGCGCTTCACCGCCGCGCACGCGCGCTTCATCGAGGGAGGCCTCGACAGCGACGCGTTCCTACACGTAGGCGCCGACGCCCCCGCTGCTGATATCGACCCCACAGAGCTAGCGGCGATGACCGTCATCGCGTCGCTCGTGCTCAACCTCGACGAGGTGCTGTGCCTGCCATGAACCCGCTCGCAGAAGCCTCACGAACCTGGACGCGGCGCGCGCTGCTCGGCGACACCGCTGTGGGCCTCGGCGCGACCGCGCTCGGGTCGTTGCTGCGCGGCGACCCCGACGGCTGCCACTTCGCGCCGCGCGCCAAGCGCGTCATCTACCTGCTGCAGAACGGCGCGCCGTCACACGTGGACCTGTTCGACCACAAGCCGACGCTCGCGAAGATGCACGGGACCCAGATCCCGGACAGCGTCGCGAAGGGCGCGCGCTTCAGCACGATGACCGGCGAACAGAAGGCGCGGCCCTGCCTGCAGGCGATCCGACCGCTCCGTCGACACGGTCAAAGCGGCGCGACCATCTCCGACCTGCTGCCCTACACGGCCGCGATCGCAGACCAGCTGTGCTTCGTGAAGTCGATGACGACGACGCAGGTCAACCACGCGCCGGCTATCACGCACTTCCTGACCGGCAGCGAGCGACCCGGGCGGCCGAGCATCGGGGCGTGGCTCTCGTATGGGCTCGGCAAGAGCTGCGACGACCTCCCGACGTTCGTCGCGATGACCTCGCGCGATAAGGAGGCGTCGTGCGGCCAGATGTTCTACGACTACTACTGGGGAAGCGGCTTCCTGCCCTCGGTGCACCAGGGCGTGAAGTTCCGCGGCTCGGGCGACCCAGTGCTCTACCTCGAAGACCCTGCCGGCACCGACCGGACGCTGCGCCGCGGCGTTCTCGACGACCTCGCGACGCTCAACCGCCGCCACCACGAGCGCACCGGCGACCCCGAGATCAACACGCGCATCTCCCAGTATGAGCTCGCCTACAAGATGCAGGCCTCGGTGCCCGAGTTGACAGACTTCTCCGACGAGCCCAAGCACGTGCTGGACATGTACGGCCCGGACGTCCAGCGGAAGGGATCGTTCGCCTACAACTGCTTGATGGCGCGCCGGCTGATCGAGCGCGGCACGCGCTTCGTGCAGCTGATGCACGCCGGCTGGGATCAGCACCGGAACCTGTATACGCAGCTTGAGGTCCAGTGCCGCGACACCGACGCGCCGTCGGCGGCATTGGTGCTGGACCTGCAGCAGCGCGGACTGCTCGAAGACACGCTGGTGATCTGGGGCGGCGAGTTCGGCCGCACGCCGTTCCTACAGGGCTCGTTCGAGGGCAAGCAAGGCCGCGATCACCACCCGTACGCCTTCACCATCTGGATGGCCGGCGGCGGCGTGCGCCCGGGATACAGCCACGGCCAGAGCGACGAGTTTGGCTTCCACGTCGCCGAAGACCCGGTGACGCCGCACGACTTCCAGGCGACGCTGCTCCACCTGCTCGGGATCGACCACGAGCGGCTGACCTACAAGTTCCAGGGCCGGCGTTACCGGCTCACGGACGTGCACGGCGAGGTCGTGCGGCCGCTGCTGGCCTAACCAGCGCTTCCATTCTGGACCGAGCCATCTGAAGAGCCCGAACGCTCAGACGGGCCAGGGCCACAAGCTTCAGCGCCACGAAAAGATCTCATCAAATTGTGAGATAATCATTTACGACTTTTCGGATCAGCAGCGTTGGGCCGTCTCGTTAGCCCCTCGGCCCGGATCTACGGCCCCCTAGCAGGCCTCCTCATGCCATCTAGCAAATACATACTTAAGGGTATGTAATTGGCGTATGTAGTGCAGGCTGCCTAACCTAATCCCCCGTTGTAGCGCCGCCTGCGACACCCCAAACGGCATCATGTCGTCCACTTACAGCAAGCGCATCACCCCAGGTCAAAAGCCCGACTGGCTCAAGGTCCCGATCCCGTCGGGGCCGACCGTCGCGCGGTTGACGAAGACCCTGCGCGACCGGGGGCTGCACACCGTGTGCGAAGAGGCCCGCTGCCCGAACATGGGCGAGTGCTGGGACGGCGGCACCGCGACCTTCATGGTGCTCGGCGACACCTGTACCCGCGGCTGCCGCTTCTGCGCGGTCAAGACCAACAGCAAGGGCGTGCCGGTGGACGCCGAGGAGCCCGAGAAGGTCGCCGAGTCTTGCGTCGCCATGGGCCTCAAATACGTGGTCCTGACGATGGTCGACCGCGACGACCTGCCCGACGGCGGCGCCCAGCACGTCGCCGACACGATCCGCGCGATCAAGCGACGCGCCCCCGACATGCTGGTCGAGGCGCTGGTCGGCGACTGGCTGCCGATGGACAAGACCGCGCGCCAGGACATCCAGCGCCGTGAGTCCAGCATCCGGACGATCGTGGACTCCGGCGTCGACGTCTACGCGCACAACATCGAGACCGTGCTGCGGCTGACCCCCCGCGTGCGCGACCGCCGCTGCAGCTACATCGGCTCGCTCAAGACCCTGCAGATGGCCAAAGACTTGCGCCCAGATGTGGTCACCAAGTCGTCGCTGATGCTCGGCCTCGGCGAGAGCGACCGCGAGCTGGAGCAGGCGATGGACGACCTGCGCGAGTTCGGGGTCGACGTGGTCACCTTCGGTCAATATCTGCGCCCATCGATGCACCACCTGCCGGTGCGCGAGCACGTGACGCCGGCGCGCTTCGAGGCGCTCAAAGAGCGAGCGATGACCAAGGGCTTCCTCTACGTCGCGTCGGGGCCGCTTGTGCGATCCAGCTATAAAGCCGCCGAGTTCTATATCGAAGGACTGCTGCGGCAACGCCAGGCAGCCGAGGCAGCCCAGCCACACGCATCAACATCATGAGTCTCGAACTAGTCACCATCCTGGACAAGGACGGCAAAGCGCAGCGTGGTAAGGATCCAAACCTGCCGCCAGAAGAGCTGCAGCAGCTCTATAAGCTGATGTGCGCGACGCGCGCGCTCGACGAGCGCGGCCTCGCGCTGCAGCGGCAGGGCCGCATCGGCTTCTACCTGCAATCTACCGGCCAGGAGGCCTCGCACATCGGCAGCGCCTACGCGCTGCAAGCTAGCGACTGGCTGTTCCCGGCCTATCGCCAACCCGGCATCCTGCTGCTGCGCGAGATCCCTTACGAGAAGATCATCGCGGAGTGGTTCGGCAACTCAGGCGACACCAGCAAGGGCCGCCAGATGCCGGTCCACTACAGCTTCCGCCAAGCGAACTTCGTGTCGATCAGCTCACCGATCGGCACCCAGCTGAGCCAAGCTGCGGGCGCCGGCATGGCGGCCAAAGCGCGCGGCGAGGACACCGTGTTCATGACGTTCTGCGGCGACGGCGGCACCTCGAGCAACGACTTCCACTGCGGACTCAACTTCGCGGCCGTCTACAAGGCGCCGGTCGTGTTCGTCTGCGAGAACAATGGCTGGGCGATCTCCGTGCCGAATGACAAGCAGACCGCGAGCGACTCAATGGCGATCAAGGCGGACGCCTACGGGATGCCCGGCGTCCGCGTCGACGGCAACGACATCCTCGCCGTCTACCGCGTCACCAAGGAGGCCGTCGAGCGCGCGCGGCGCGGCGACGGACCGACGCTCATCGAGACGGTCACCTACCGCATCGCGTCGCACTCGAGCTCCGACGACGCCGACCGCTACCGCGACAAGGATGAGTTCGAAGCCTGGAAGAAGAAGGACCCGATCGCGCGCTTCCAGCGCTACCTCAAGCACAAGAAGCTCTGGAGCGAGGACTTCGAGAAAGAGTGCGTCGAGGGCAGCCGCGACGAGATCGCCGCGGCGGTCAAGGTCGCAGAGGCGCTGCCGCCGGTCGGGCCCGAGACGATGTTCGAGGACGTCTACATGAACCAGACGCAGCATCTGAAGGACCAGAAGAAGTACCTCCACGACCTCGTCCAGCAAGGCGGCGTCGGCGCCGAGATCGGCCACTTCCCGCTGTAGCCAAGAACCGCACAACCAACCAGGACAGACCAATGACTGCGACCAACCCACAGGCGGGCGAGAGCAAGACCGGCACGAAGGTCATGACGATGCTCGAAGCCATCAACGACGCCATGAAGGTCGAGATGCGCAACGACGACCGCGTCGTCGTCTTCGGCGAGGACGTCGGCAAGAAGGGCGGCGTCTTCGGGACCACCATGGGGCTGCACGAGCAGTTCGGCGAGAACCGCTGCTTCGACACGCCCCTCAGCGAGTGCGGCATCCTCGGCGCCGGCGTCGGCATGGCGCTCTACGGCATGCGCCCGATCGCAGAGATCCAGTTCCTCGACTTCATCTACCCAGGCTTCGACCAGATCGTCAGCGAAGCCGCCAAGATGCGCTATCGCTCCGGCGGCGAGTACACCTGCCCGATGGTGATCCGCTCCCCGTATGGCGGCGGCATCCGCGGCGGCCACTACCACAGCCAGTCATCCGAGGCCTACTTCTGCCACACGCCAGGCCTCAAGGTCGTCATCCCGGCGACGCCTGCAGACGCCAAGGGCCTGTTGATCTCATCGATCCGAGACGAGGACCCGGTGATGTTCTTAGAGCCCAAGGCTATCTACCGACACGCCAAGGACGAGGTCCCGCTCGGCGAGCATACGGTCGAGCTGGGCAAGGCGCGGATCGCCCGCGAAGGGGCCGACGTGACCGTGCTCTGCTACGGCGCGATGGTGCCCGTCTGCGAGAAGGCCGCGGACCTCGCCGCAGAAGACGGACGCAGCGTCGAGATCGTCGACCTGCGAACGCTCGTGCCGCTCGACGAACGCACCATCCTCGAGTCCGTCAAGAAGACCGGCCGCGTCGTCGTCGTCTACGAGGCGCCGAAGACCGGCGGCTTCGGCGGCGAGCTCAGCGCGATCATCGCCGAGAAGGCCATCGAATACATGGAAGGCCCGATCGTCCGGGTCGCTGGCTTCGACACCCCGTTCCCCTACTCCCTCGAACACCTCTACATGCCCGACCCTAAGCGCGTCGCTGCGGGCATCGAGAAGACGTTCGTCTGGTAACCACCTCTCACTGCACACACCCCAAAGCTCACAAACATGGCACTCAAGGAATTCAAACTGCCCGACATCGGTGAGGGCATCGCGGAAGGCGAAATCGTCAGCTGGAAGGTCACCGCTGGCCAAGCGGTCCAAGAAGAAGACGAGTTCGTCGAGGTGATGACGGATAAGGCGACGGTCACGATCACCGTGCCGTTCACGGGCTCGATCGCCGAGCTCAAATGCGCCGAAGGCGACGTCGTCCCGGTCGGCTCCGTGATCGCGGTGATCGACGCTGGCGCCGCTGGTGCTGCGGCGCCAGCCAAGGAAGCGGCCGCCCCAGCAGCCGCAGCGCCGACGCCTGCGCCGACGCCTGCGGCCGCGCCCGCGGCAGCGGCGCCCGCAGCGGCAGCGCCGGCCGCGTTCGTGCAGTCGAGCCCCGGCAAGGTGCTGGCAGCGCCAGCTACTCGCCGCCGCGCCCGCGAGATGGGGATCGACCTCGCGACGATCGCTCCGAGCGGCCCGCGTGGCCGCGTCACCAACGACGACCTCACGACTGCTTCGCCGGCGCCCGCTGCGGCTGGCGGCGCCGCCGTCGGAGGCCACAGCTTCCCGCCGATCGCGATCCCGCCGGCGCCCGAAGGGCGCACCGAGACGCGCACGCCGTTCCGCGGCTTGCGCCGCAAGATCGCTGACGCGATGACGCGGTCGAAGTACACGGCGACGCACTTCACCTACGTCGACGACATCGACGTCACGGACCTCGTCAAGATCCGCCAGGAAGCTAAGGCGGCCTACGCGGACAAGGGCGTCAACGTGACCTACCTGCCGTTCATCATGAAGGCGATCGTCTCCGCGATGAAAAAATACCCGGAGATGAACTCGTCGCTCGACGAGGTGACCAACGAGTTCGTCGTGAAGGGCTACTACAACTTCGGCATCGCGACCGACACCGACAATGGTCTGATCGTCCCGGTCATCAAAGACGTCGACCAAAAGTCCGTCGGCGAGCTCGCGGCCGAGCTTCAGGACCTCGCGCAGCGCACCCGCGAGGGCAAGGTCACCGTCGATGACCTGACCGGCGGCACGTTCACGATCACGAACGCCGGCAACATCGGGGGCCTGTTCGCGACGCCCGTCATCAACTTCCCGGAGGTCGCGATCTGCGGCGTGCACGCGATCAAAGACACCCCGGTGATCCGCGACGGCGCGTGCGTCCCGGGCAAGAAGATGTACTTGTCCGTGTCGATCGACCACCGCTTGGTGGACGGCGCCACCGGCGCGCACTGGATGAACGTCGTCAAGGACCACCTCGAGAAGCCCTACGGGATGCTGCTGGGCTGATGGCCGCGAAGAAGCACGCGAAGAACGCTGACAAGGCCGCGAAGGCGAAGCGCAAGGGGTCTGCAAACAAAGCGTCGAAGAAGGCGCCTGACACGACCTCGACGGCGATCGCGAAGCCGCAGGGGCTGGTGCGCCTCCTCGAAGACGACGGGACCGTCGCCGAGAGTAAGGACCCGGGCCTGAGCGACGAGACCCTGCTCTACCTCTACGAGCAGATGGTCCAGGTGCGGGAGTTTGACCGCCGCATGCTGATGCTGCAGCGCCAGGGCCGCATCGGCTTCTACGGGCCGATCCTCGGCCAAGAGGCCGCCACGGTCGGCTCGGTCGCGGCGCTCGAGCACCGCGACTGGATCTTCCCGGCGCTGCGCGAAGGCGCTGCAGCGATGATGCGCGGGCTTTCGCTGACCGAGGCGATCAACCAGCTGATCGGCAACGGCGCCGACCGCTGCAAGGGCCGCCAGATGCCGTGCCACTACACGGTCAAAGAGGGCAACTACTACGGGATGTCGTCGGTGATCGGCACGCAGATCAGCCACGCCACGGGCGCGGCGATGGCGGCGAAGATCCGCGGCGACGACATCGTCGTCCTCGGCTACATGGGCGACGGCGCCACCAGCGCCAACGACTTCCACTGCGGCATGAACTTCGCGGCGGTCTACAAGAGCCCGTGCATCATGTTCTGCCAGAACAACCAGTGGGCGATCTCGGTCCCGCTGAGCAAGCAGAGCGCGTCCGAGACCCTGGCGCAGAAGGGCAAGGCCTACGGCATGCCCTACGTGAGGGTCGACGGCAACGACGTCCTCGCCGTCTACTCGGTGACCAAAGAGGCCGCCGCGAGAGCGCGCAACGGCGACGGCCCGACCTTCATCGAGGCAGTCACCTACCGCCGCCTCGGCCACAGCTCCTCGGACGATCCAACCAAATACCGCGACGACGCCGAGGTCAAGCTATGGGAGCAGCGCGACCCCGTCGACCGCTTCCGGGTCTACCTGCAGAAGCAAGGCCTCTGGGACGACGAGAAGGAAGCCGCGTTCAAAGACGACATGGCGAAGCGCGTCAACGACGCCATCGCGGCCGCCGAGAAGGAGGCGCCGCCCGAGGACGAGACGCTCGTCACGGACGTCTACGCGCGCGTGACCGAGCAGCAAAAGGAACAGCTCGAGGAGGTGCTCGCGCTCGAGGGGCGCGGGGTCAACACCGGGGCGTTCCCGCTCTAACGGCGCCCGCGATCGCGGGCGAGGTCGTAAGCCGCCTCGATCTGGTCGACCGTCACCGACCACGTCCGCTCACGGGTAACCCAGGCGCGCGCGCGCTCTCCGAGCTCCTTGCGCGCTGCCTCGTCATGTAACAGTTCGCCGATGCAAGCCGCGAGGTCCGCAACGTCCCCTGGCCGGTAGTAGCGCGCCAAGCCATCGGGTCCGCCGAGCTCTTGGAGCGCCGGCAGCGACGACATGACCACGGGCTTGCCACGGCCCATCGCCTCGAGCGGCTTGATCGGCGTGACGAGTTCGGTCACTCGGCTGGCCTCGCGCGTCACAGCGAACACGTCGATCTCGTCGTAGTAGGCGCCGACGTCGTCGGCAGGCACCCGACCCGGAAACGTGACTCGGTCGGCGACCCCCAACTCGGCAGCCTGATCGATCAGGCGCGCACGCGCCTCGCCGTCACCAACGATCAACCCGTGGACATTATGCCCGCGTCCCAACAGCTCCGCGATCGCTTCAACGAGCGCGTGCACTCCCTCCAGCGGCCGGAGGCTGCCAACGTAACCGACCACTAGCGCGCCCCCAATCTGAGCGCGCAACTTCGCGATCGCTTGGTGCGCTGCCGACGAAGGCGCGCGCAAGCGTTCAAGGTCCGCCCCGTTGGGCGCGATTACGACACGGTCGGCGGGCGCGCCACGTGAGATGTAGTCTGCCGCTAACGCCTCGCCGATCGCGATGACAGCGTCGGCGCGCTGCACGGCGTAATCCTCGGAACGGCGAACGTGACGATAGGCCGCGCCGCCCGCGGCGATCTGCCCTTCGGACACCGCCGTGTCTTCCCAGAGGCCGCGGACCTCGTAGACCACTGGGACCCCGAGGCGCGCGCCGGCGGCGACGGCCGGGAGCCCACATCGATAAGGCGTGTGTGCGTGGATGACGTCGGCTCGGTGCGCGCGCGCAGCCTCCTCGATGCGCCGTCGGAAGCGGCGCAACAAAACACGCTCTTCGAGCAGCAACGAGGCGCCAGCGAGCGGCCCCGGACACCAGCGCGCGCGGGCGGCTCGTCGCAGGGCACGCGCCACCACCCCTCCAGGCGACGCCTCTTGGGTCTCGAGCGGGTGCTGACACCGCTGATAAGGCACGCCATCGTGAGAGGCGTCGCCGGGCGGGTCCAGCCGCCCAGGGTAGAACGGCGAAGACAGCGCCGCGACTTGAACCCCGCGCCGCGCCTGCTCACACAGGATGCTGTGCAGGCGCATGGTGTAGCCGTTGACGTGCGGGACGCTCGTCGCGGCGACGTGCAGCACGCGCGGCGTGCTCATGCGCGCCCCGCGCGCCCGCGGCCGCGCGCCATCGCCAACACCCCGTGCGCGAGGCCGACGCCGCGCCAGAACGAGCGCAGCCAGCTCATGCCGGCGAAGCAAAGCGCGGTGCCGAATCCAGCCGGGCGGACCAGCCGCGACATCACCGGCAACTGCAGCGCGGCCAAGGCGGCCAGCGGCGCTGCTGCCCATGCCCCCACCGCCGGCCACAAAGCGAAGGGGAGCGAGGCTGCCGCCACGAGCGAGCAGGGCGGCTGCAGATGATCTGTGAGCTTGCTGTAGCTGTCGCCACCTGCGTGCCCACCGTGTTCGAAGTGCAAGAACGCGCGCCAATAGCCTTGCTTGTATTGGGTCTTGAGATAGCCGAAGAGTTTGCGCTCATGGAAATGCGCAACGCGGGATGCGTTCTCGAAGCGGAGCCGATATCCGGCGGCCAGCGTGCGGAACGAAAGCTCTGCGTCTTGACCTTTGAGGTAGCGCTCATCGAAACCTGACAGCTGCGCAAGGACATCTCGCCGGTAAATGACGCTGAAGCTGGCCAAGAAGTTCACCTCACCCTGCATCGCGCGGTGACGCAACGCGATCTCTTCGTGAATGAGCCGCGCCACGAGGGAGTCAGGACAACCATTGTCGTAGGCGCCGCCGACCGCCCCCACCGCTCGATCTTCTAGCTGGGCAAGCAGCGGAGCGAGCGCGGCAGGAGCCACCTCGCAGTCGGAGTCCACAAACCAGATCAGGTCGCCCGCGGCTGCGCGCCAGCCCTTATTCCGCGCAGCGCCGGGCCCGCGACCATCGCCAGCAAGCACGATCGCGCCCTCAGCTTCGGCGGTCTTCGCCGAGCCATCGGTGGACCCATCGTCGACAAACAAGATCTCTATGACTTGCCCCGGGTAACCCAACTCGACACGCCGGAGCGAGCGGATACACGTCGGCAGCGTCGCCGCGCAGTTACGACCAGGGATCACGACGCTGACTCCTAGCGGTTTCGATTCGTAGCTGCCCATGCGATTAGACCACGCCTGCTTCGGCCTTAACGAGCACGCAGCAGGCCGCCTCGACAGCATGATTAAGCGAGCCTCCGTACGGCGGCACTGCCTCTGGGGTGCTCCCGTGGGAGTCAACCATCCCAGATTGCTGCTCGTCCGCTACCGCGGTGGCGCGCGGCAAATGAAGCCCCGCTAACGCCGCAGCTTCCAAAATGGCGGCCGTGTTCGCATGCGCTGCAATGCCGAACATCTCAGCGGGTAGGCGACTTCCTGCACCTTCCGCGGCCCGCTCGCGCGGGGATCGCTCAGCACCTCGGGTTGCCTCGGCGGGCCACGAAATGTCGATCTTCGCCTCGCCGCCCGCCTGCAGCACCCGCGCCAACTCGGACATCAGGTGACCGAGGTCATCGATTTCACATAAGTACGCCTGCAACGAGACCTCCTGTTGCGATTCGGCGGCTAACGACAACTTTCCGCCGCGCTGCACCTGTTGCACATCTACGCATTGCCGAAGCATCCTAGATCGGGACGCCTCTAGCTCTCCCCCGAAGGCGCGGAGGTAGCGCTTCACCATCATCGTGTAGATGAACTTCTGCGCGCGGTCGATCGCTCGGCCAAATACGGGGATGTAACGCGAGAATCGCGGACGACCTGCCGCGGCAATAGACTTTGCCCGCAAGTCGAGGCTCCTGTGAGCATCCATCGCGCTCGCGTCCGCACTCCTCTCCCAATCCGGAGTCATACCGAACAGCTTGCCCTGACGGATCAAGTGCGTTGCGTGCGCCGCTAGGCGATGAGACTGTTTAGCACGCGAAAATTCGGCTTCAACGTGCGCCCGACCACGAGCGCCCATCTCCACACGAAGGCCGTGGTCGCGGGCGAGGACTTCCACCTTTGCGGCTAACGCTGCTGGATCGTGCTCATCGACGAGGAACCCTGTCTCGCCGTCAACTACGACCTCCGGGATCCCGCCGCTCTTCGTTGCGACGACCGGAAGTCCCGCAGCGTGAGCCTCCATAATCGCGTTCGGTATGCCCTCCGTCCGTCCCTCGCTGCACGTCACGCTGGGATGCACGTAGACGTCCTGTCGCGCCATCTGCCGGATGATCTCACTGTGTTTCACGTGACCATGGAAGCAGACAACATCACGGACCCCGAGCTTGTTCGAGAGGCCCTCCAGGTGGGCCAGCAGGGGTCCGTCCCCGAACAGATTCAGGACGACGTCAACACCTGCGGCGCGCAGCAGCGCCAACGCCCGGATCATGTCTTCGTGCCCTTTCACTTCTAGAAAGCGACCGACGATCGCGACCTGCAAGCTACGACCGCCGCGACGCGAGGCGTGCGCCGCAGGCTCAGACATGCTGAGGTCTGTGCCGCGGTGCCAGGTGAACAACCGTTCACGCGCGACGCCCTTGTCGATGAGCTTCTGACGAAGATACCCGGCGACCGTAAGGAAGCGCGCGCAGGGCGTGCGCATTAAGCCTCGGTAGGCGTCCCGATAGATCGGTTTGTCGAACTCTACGTTGATGTCCGATCCCCCGAAGATCCCCAGAATCGGCACGTTCATATAATCCGCTAACGGCGCGCCGATCCGCGCGCCGTTGCCCATATGACCGACCACGAGGTCGGCTACGCCATAGGTCTGCCGGAGCCTGCGGATCAACTTGAAGCTCTTGACCGGATTGCGCAGCGTCGCCAACGGGACGCACTCGACAGCCAGATCCTCAGGCACGACGCAGTCTACCCCCGGCGTGAGGACCACGTTCCGAAAGTAGGGACGGAGACCCAGGATCGTCTTAAGGAGGAAGGGAGCCTTCCTATCGCTTAGGACATGCGTTCGGACGTGTACGACGAGCGGTCGCGACAGGTCACGGGGGAAGGGATCGACAGTCATCAACAGCCAGTGGCGAGCGCGCCGGGTCTGCCCTCACGCCGCCTGAATAATGGTGCTAGAGCCCATGGCGATTTACAACGACGTGCTCTGCCGGCGCCAACCTGATCGCATCGCAACCCTGCCCAGCTAGCCTTACCGACTGCGATCCCATGCACCGACAGGAAGACCGCTATCTACCTCACATCGACGGCCTTCGTGCCGTCGCAGTCCTGATCGTCGTCTTGTTCCACTTGGACGTCACAGGGGTCGGAGGAGGCTTCGTAGGCGTCGACGTCTTCCTCGTGATTAGCGGCTTCCTGATCACGCGCTTGATCGTCGACGAGCTGCGCGAGACGGGCTCGTTCGCGTTTGGTCGGTTCTATCTGCGCCGCGTCCGCAGGCTCGCACCGGCGCTGCTCGTGACCTCGGCCTTGGTGCTGGCCGTGGCCGTACTGCTGCACTCGCCAGGAGTCCTGGCGCGCACCGGCGCCGAGATGATCGCTTCGACGCTGAGCGCCTCGAACGTCTACTTCTGGCTCAACGCGGACTACTTCGCCGTCGACCAGTGGACCAGGCCGATGCTGCACAGTTGGAGCCTGAGCCTGGAGGAACAGTTCTACCTGCTCTGGCCCATCACCCTGATGTTGTCCTCGAAGCTGGGCGGCTTCCGCACGGTCGTCGCCGTGGTCGCAGCTCTCTTCGTCGGCAGCCTGCTGCTCAACCCGCTGTTCGCCGAGGGTCCGCCACCCTGGCTTGGCGAAGAGCTCCCAGAGGCTGCTCGGGACGGTAAGCCCACGCTCTTCTTCATGCTCCCGTTCCGCATCTTCGAGTTCGCGATCGGCGGCGTCCTCTCGTTCGCCGGCGTCGCGCGGCCGCGAAGCAACCGGTCGGATGCGCTCTGCTCTGCCGGGATGGCGATGATCTTCGCCGCGGCAGTCACGTACGACGAGCACACGGTGTTCCCGTCATTCGCGGCGCTGCTGCCATGCCTAGGTACAGCCTTGGCGATCCGCTACGGCAGCGCCGGCGTGGGCGCGATGGTGTTGGGCAACCGGTGCTCCGTCTGGCTAGGACAAATCAGCTACAGCGTCTACCTCGTCCACTGGCCGATCATTTCGCTCTACTACTACGTCAACGGAACACCCACCGGAGGAGCTCAGCTGCTGATCACGGCCGCCTCCCTCGCGCTAGGTCACGCGTCCTGGCGCTTCGTCGAAACGCCGTTCCGACAGAAGCGACTACCGCTCTGGTCGCTGGCCCCTGCGACCGTGCTGCTGCTCGGCGCCGCGCTCTACTGCTCGTTCTCAGGCGGCTGGCCGTCACGCTTCGAACCCGCGTTCCGGAGCCACGGCGTGACGAACGCTACCGACTTCCATCGCCGCGAATACGGAGGCTACGGATTCCCGCGGGGCCTCTTGGGCAGCAGCGAGCGCGTCGACGTGCTCCTGATCGGCGACAGCCACGGCAAGCACCTCGCCGAAGGGCTGGTCCGGGAGTTCCTGGAGCCTGAAGGCCTGGGCGGCAGCATGGAAGCTGGCACGAGTCTGTTGCACCTCCCCGGCATCGTAAGGACCACCGCCGGCAAGGACTGGCACGCGCTGCGCCGCGCGCAGCTCGATCGCATCAAGGACGTACTGCGCGCTACCGCTACACAACCCTTGGTCGTACTAGGTCAGAGCTGGATCTCACAGGCTGCTCGGTCTGCGCTGCTGGACGAAGAAGGCCAGACCACGGGAGCGCTCATCACCCCCGGGGCCGTGGTCGGCAAGCTCGTCGCGCTTTGCCAGGAGCTCGGCATCGAGCGCCTCGTCGTCGTCGGGCAGGTGGCGCCCCCGCGCCATCCCGACCTGTTCGAGGCGCTAAGCCGACCGCTGCTTTCCAGGCGAGTCGAGCTTGCCAGCGCGCGGACCTTCGAGGTCTCCGCGGCGACCAGGGAGTGGAACCTCGCCCTCGCTCACGGCGCAGAAGAAACCGGGGCCTACACCTTCTTGAACCCGACCGAAGCGCTCACCGAGGACGGTCAGTGCATCGCGATCACCGCGGACGACGAGCTCGTCTACACGGACAGCTCTCACCTCAGCCGCGCCGGCTCACGAATCGTCGTCAGGCACTTCCGCGAGAGACTGCGCCAGCTCGTCGCGGCGCGTTAGGGCAGGATCACCCGGCCTTCCCTGCCTCGCGCCTCGCCGCCCCCGGGGTGATCGGTGCAGCGCGATGCTCCACCCCCTGTGGCTGGTTGATCGCAGGTCCAACGAACCAACGCCAAAAGCGACGGCGAACATGGGCCGGGTTCTAATATGCATGCTCGACGTTGGCGGAGGCCTCCTGTTCACTGGACCAGCAGAACGCGGATGCTGTCTACCTACCGCAACATCATTTCGAGACGAGACCTGCTGAAGGTGCTCGTCCGCACGGAACTAGAGGCGTCTGTCGCGCGCAGCCGGCTCGGCTGGATCTGGTGGTTCCTAGACCCGATCCTGATGATGCTCATCTACTGGGGCATCGTCGCCGGGCTGTTCGGTCGCGGCGCCGAGCGCTACGCGCCGTACCCCCTGTTCCTGTTCACGGCGCTGATCACGTGGAAGCACTTCGCGACCGTGGTCCAGCGCTCGCTCGGGTTGCTGCGCTCTCGGGAGCGCCTGATCAAGTCGATCCCGTTCCCGACGATGGTCCTGCCGCTGTCGGTGGTGTTCTCGGGCTTCGCGTACTTCCTGTTTGGCTTCATCATCCTGATCGTCGTGCTGCTCGCGTGGCCATGCGCGCGACACACCGGCGACCTGCTGCCGCTCGTGCAGGTGCCGCTGTTGATGGCGATGCAGCTCGTCGTGACCGCGGGCGCCGCGCTCGCCTTGACCTGTCTCGGCGCGTTGTTCGAGGACCTGAGGCTCTTCGCCTCGCACGCGCTGCGGGTGGGCTTCTATCTCTCCCCGACCCTCTTCGGCGTCGACCTGATCTCGGAGCGGCTGAGCAAGTTCGCCCCGGGCGCAACCGGCGAGGCGCTGTTCACCGTCTATATGCTGAACCCGTTCGCGGTGCTGATCACTGGCTACCGCGAAGCCATGATGTATGGCCAGTTCATCCCACCGCATTGGTGGCTGATCCTGATCGCAGAGTCGCTCCTGCTGTTCTGGATCGGCTACCGGACCTACCAGTTCTATGACCGACGCGTCATCAAGTTCCTCTGACGCAGCTGCCAGCGGCGAACCGGTCGTAGAGCTCCGGGACGTCGGCGTCTGGTTCCGCGCCCAGCAGCGCGGCACGGGCTCTCTGCGCGAGGTCCTGCTCGGCGCAGGCAATGCCAAGCAGGCGCAGGCTCGATGGGCCCTGCGCGGCGTCAGCTTCGCGTGCCACGAAGGGCAGAGCTGGGGCATCATCGGCCACAACGGCGCCGGCAAGAGCACGCTGTGCCTGCTGATCGCCAACATCCTGACGCCCGATGAGGGAGCGGCGACCATCCGCGGGCGCGTGTCGGCGCTGGTCACGTTGGGCGCGGCGTTCAATCCGAGCCTCACCGGACGCGACAACGTCAAGCTCTACGCGACGTTCCTCGGCATCCCTGCAGACGTGATCGCAGCCAAGATGGACGAGATCGTCGCCTTCTCGGAGCTTGAAGAGTTCATCGACGAACCGATCCGGGGCTACTCGACCGGCATGCGGGCGCGGCTGGGCTTCTCCGTCGCGACCTCGCTCGATCCGGAGATCCTCATCCTTGATGAGGTCCTGTCTGTCGGCGACCGAGCGTTTCGCGCCAAGAGCAAGGAGCGCATCGAACAGCTCATGGAGAGCAGCAAGTGCATCTTGACGGTGTCGCACTCCGACTCGTTCCTGCGCCAGATAACGACGCATTGCTTATGGCTCGACCGCGGGCAGGTCCGAATGGCTGGCCCCTCCGATGAGGTCTTGACTGCTTACAAACAGGCGTCTTCTAGCGCGAGCCTACCGTCGCGGAGATAGCAAGCTGACCGCGACCGGCGGCAGCTAAGACCTTCACCATGAGAGACGTCGGCCAATCGAGTTCGCGAGGTAGCCGGAAGGTGCTGTCCGCGGACCTACAAAAGCCAACGAGGCGTAAGCAGAGGTTTACGATCTTGCTGGCCGTGCTCGCAGGGGCCCACTTAGCTATCGGCGCCCTGCGCCTCGTCCGCGGGTCGATCCTCAAGCGAGCCCGCGTCGTCGCGGAGTATCAAGGAGCAGGGCCAGCGTGGCACTTCCGCATGGCCGACGAAGAGACGCAAAAGATCGCCTCGTGGCTCCTAGCAACGGTGCCCGAAGACCGTGCGCTCCTGTTCGATGGTGATGGCCCAGGATGCTTGCAGTTGCTCGCGCCGCTGCTGTTCCCGAGAATCCTTGTTCACGCGAGCGCCTTACACCCCGACGGGACCGCGGCAGGCCGACCGGTATTCCGGGGGCAACCGCCATGGCTTGAAGACGCCGCCGCCGACGTCCCCGTCGTCGTTGGACACGGCGCCTCCCTAGAGTGGACCCGCCGATGACGATCACCGACTTGCGGCGTGACGCTCCATGGGCGCTATGGGCGATCACCTTGATCGCGGGCACGTCCCACTTGCTCCTCCTCTGCGGAGCCTCGATCGGGCCTTGGCTACTTCCCGCCGCCCTCATCGCAGCTGCGCTGCTACAGCGCCCGAGCGCTCCGCGGCTCGGCCATCCTTGCTTGACGATGCTGACCGTCATTGGCGCATGCGCGATCACGTACGGATCCCTCGCGACGCTAGACCGGTCGTGGGACGGCCTCGCGACCTGGACGGCCAACGCGCGCTGGCTCGCGGTTGACGGGTCCATCACGCACCCCTACTTCACAGACGCTGACGTCTTCAACTACGCGCGGGGCTATCCGATGCTCCAGCCGATCTTACTTGCCCTCGGCATGGACTGGTTCGGAGACCACGGCGGCAGGGCGCTCTTCCCCTTGCTCTGGCTGATGCTCGTGCTGGCGCTTCCCGGCCCGCTCCGACGCGCCGAGCTACCTGAGAAGCTGCGTCATGTCGCGGTCGCGGGCCTGCTACTTACGCCGTTCTTCCTCGAGCCAAGCGGCGGCGGCGCGGACTCCGGCTTCGCGGACCTGCTCGTCGCTGCTTTGCTGCTCCATGCCGCGATCGGCCTCGCCGGAGATCGCCCGGCGCTGATGGCGTGCGCGTGCCTGCTCTTACCGATGGCGAAGATCGAAGGCGCTGTCCACATGCTGAACGCGCTGTTCGTAGCCGCCCTAACCGCGCGCCGCCGCAGCATGGTCGGCGGCGCCGTCGGCGGCACAATCGGCCTCGCTCTGACCATCCCACTGCAGCACTTCATCCGGCGGCCGGGGGCAGACCTGACCGCCGAAGCGATGTTGCTGACCCTCGCACCAGCGGCGTTGGTGTTGCTCGGAGTAGGGCTACGGCGTCGATCAAAGCGACCGCTAGTGTTGGCCGTAGGTGCCGCTGCGGTCGTGGCCACAGCATATTTCCTGCCAACGGCGAGCAACCCGGTCGCACAAATCGCCGCGCGCGTAGCGAGCATGGACCTCTGCCTCCATGACTTGCCTCGCATCCTCGGTAGCACAATGCTCGCCCTGGTTCAGATCAAGGAGTTCGGCTTGACCTTCGTTTTAGTGATCGCGACCATCTTCGCGCTCACGCGCAGCAAGAACGCGAGACCGCTGCTCCCGCTCATCGCCATGCTGATGATCGGGCTCGTCGCGATCATGACGTATCTCGCGACGCGGCCGCTCACCACACTTGACCTCTTCTTACATGAAGGCCTCCAGCGCTACGTCGCTCAGTGGATCGGCGTCGCCTGGCTGTTCATAGGCCTTGGCTGGGCACACCTTCGCTCAGAACATCCGCACGTTCATCGCGAGGCGACTTGAGCACATCTGCACAGCACGCCGCATCGCGCCCTCACCGCATCCTCAGCGTGATCGGGACGCGCCCCGAGGCCATCAAGATGGCGCCCGTCATCCACGCGCTGGAGGCCGCGCGATGGGCTGAGAGCCGCGTCGTGACCACAGGTCAGCACGGCGACCTAGTCGACGACCCGCTCGCCTTCTTCGGCGTGACGCCGAATGTAAAGCTCGACGCCATGCGGCCCGGCCAAGGTCTGGCGGCGCTCACCGCGGCGCTGCTGCCCGCGCTCGACGAGACCCTTCGCGCCGAACAGCCCGACCTCGTGCTCGCGCAAGGCGACACGACTACGGTCCTCGCCGCCGCGCTCGCGTGCTGCTTCCGAAGGATCCCCTTCGGACACGTCGAGGCGGGCCTGCGCACGGGCGACCTGACCGCCCCGTTCCCCGAAGAGGCCAACCGCGTCGTCGCCGACCAACTCGCGACGCTTTATTTCGCGCCGACGCAGCGAGCAGCTGAGCAGCTGCGGCGAGAGGGCAAGACGAACCACGTCTATGTCACCGGTAACCCCGTCGTCGACGCGCTCCTTTGGACACGTGACCGAGTTCGCGACGACGAAGCCAGACGAGAAGACCGGCGCCGTGTGCTCGTCACGACGCACCGGCGGGAGAACATCGGCGACGGCCTCAAAGGCGTTGTGGACGCCGTGCGAGCGCTCGCAGCGCGCGGCGACGTCGAGGTCGTGCTGCCCGTGCACCCCAACCCCGAGGTCGAGGCCGCCGTCCGCGGAGGATTAACCGGCGCCGACGCGGTCACGCTGACGCCGCCGATGAGCTACCCTGAAATGGTCCGCCAGTTGGACCGCTGCCACCTGGTGCTAACAGACTCCGGCGGCGTCCAGGAAGAAGCGCCCTCGCTCGGCAAGCCGGTGCTCGTTATGCGCGAGGTCACCGAGCGCGTTGAGGGGATCGAGGCAGGCTCGGCGAAGCTCGTCGGCACCAACCCCTCGACCATCATCGCGGCAACGAACGCGCTGCTCGACGACGACGACGCCTATCAGGCCATGGCGAACGTCAACAACCCGTATGGCGACGGCGACGCAGCGGCGCGCATCGCCGCACGGTGCCACGCATACCTCGAAGATCGACCCGCCGACAGCCCCCGACGCGAGCCAACATGAGCCCGGCGGCGCCGAGCCCCCCTAGGGCGAGCGCGCCGAGCGAGGATTGCTGACCGGCAGGCGTGACGAGACGGAACGGCGATTGGAAAGCAGCCCAGCGCCGCCTATTCTCTTCGCCCCAAACCATGACCTACGACGCCATCGTGATCGGTGCCGGCCCTGCCGGCTACGTCTGCGCCATCCGCTGCGCCCAGCTCGGCCTGAAGACCGCCGTCGTCGAGAAGGAGAACTTCGGCGGCGTCTGCCTCAACGTCGGGTGCATCCCGAGCAAGGCGCTGATCGCCGCCAGCAAGCTGGTGCACAAGATCCAAACGTCGGACCTGATGGGCATCAAGGCCAAGTATGAAGGCCTCGACGTCGACGCGCTGGTCTCGTGGAAGGCGGGCATCGTCAACAAGCTCACCTCGGGCGTCGGCGGCCTGCTAAAGAACCATAAGATCGACACCTTCATGGGCGACGCCAAGGTCGTCGCCAAGGGCAAGGTCGAGGTCACCAGCAAAGACGGCAAGCAGACCCTCGAGACGAAGAACATCGTCGTCGCGTCCGGCAGCACGCCCATCGCGGTGCCCGGCTTCGACTTCGACGGCGAGAACGTCTGGTCCTCGACCGACGCGCTGAAGCCGACCAAGCTGCCCAAGCGCATGATCGTGATCGGCGGCGGCTACATCGGCCTCGAGCTCGGCCTCGTCTACCACAAGCTCGGCACCGAGGTGCGCGTGCTTGAGTTCATGGACCGCGTGCTGCCCGGGATGGAGACCGACCTCTCCAAGGAGATGGGGCGCTCGCTCAAGAAGAAGAAGATGCCGGTCCACCTCAAGACCAAGGCCGTCGGCTACAAGAAGGTCAAGGGCGGCCTCGAGGTGACCGCCGAGGTCAACGGCAAGCCCGAGACGTTCGAGTGCGACGTCGTGTTGTCGTGCGTCGGGCGCTTCCCCAACGGCAAGGACCTCGGCTTGGAGGCCGTCGGCGTCGAGGTTACCGACCGGGGCTTCGTCAACGTCGACCACACCCGCCAGACCAACGTCCAGGGCATCTACGCGATCGGCGACGTCGCCGGCCAGCCGATGCTCGCGCACAAGGGCTCGCACGAAGGCCTCGTCGCGGCCTCGGCCATCGCCGGCGACAAGGGCGCGGCCTATGACCCAGCCTGCATCCCGGCGGTGATCTTCACCGATCCGGAGATCGCTTCGGTCGGACTGTCGGTCGATGAGGCCAAGGACGCCGGCTTCGACCCCGTCGAGGGCAAGTTCCCGTTCGCAGCGTCCGGACGCGCCATGTCGCTCAATGAGACCGAGGGCTGGGTCAAGGTGGTCTCTGACAAGGCAACCGACAAGGTCCTCGGCGTGCACATGATCGGCCCGGAGGTCACGGAGCTGATCGCAGAGGGCGCGCTCGCGATCGAGATGGGCGCGACGGTCGGCGACATGACCGCGACGATCCACGCGCACCCGACCTTGCCCGAGGCGATGATGGAGGCCGCTGAGGCCGTGCACAGCATGGCGGTGCACATCTTCCAGAAGCCGACCAAGAAATGATCCGCTACGCCGGCGCTACTCGCCGGCCTCAAGGTAGGACCGGACGCGCTCCTGCGCGTCCTCGTACGTAAACCCGCCGTCGCGCGCCTGCATATCTTGGGCGACGCGAACGAACAGGGCGAAGCCGACCCGCAGCACGGACTCCATGCGGGACTGCGCATAGCCGCGGATGAGCTCCACGTCCTCCGTCGACGCCGGACCGTCCTCGCCGTCGAAGCCGTGCGCGACCGTCGCGACGTGCACGAACTGCTGCGAGGTCCACTCCTGGTCCCGAATCCTGCTGGGCTCGGCCATCCAGAGCGCGACCATCCCACCGAGCACTTTGCGGTCCAGCTGATCGAGCGGCGCGACCTGCGCGCGCACCTCTTCGGAAGTCGGGGGCTGGTTCATGGCTGCATGTTGCCTTCAAGCGCGCAGAGAGCGCAAGCAGCCGCTGATCGCGATCACCAGCAAGACGAGCCCCACCGGCACCAGCGCGATCCCTACGCCTGGGTCGTCACCGGCGCCACCGAACGCGCCGAGCAAGAATCCTCCGGGCAGCGCGACCGACGCGCCGAGCAGGCTCGCAGAGGCGACCCGCGGCTCCGTCGACACCCTCGCCATGGTGACGGCGAAGGCGATATGGACCAGCGACAGCAGGGTGCCGTGCGCGTGGGCCAGCCGCCACATCAGCCGCTGGGTCTCGCTCCCGAAAGAGAGGTACCAATCGACCTTGAAGCCGTGCATCGCTTCGAGCACCCCGCCGAACAGCACGAACACCAAGAGGCTCCCCCAACCAAAACGTAAGTGGCGGGTCGTCAACGGCGGGGTCTTGGCGGAGTCTGTCATTCGTGGATAAAGACCATGCGGTCATCACGACGCGCGTAGAGCTTGCGGAACAGGTCGAGGTCAAGGCCGCGCGCGCGCATCAAGACCGCAGCGCGCGCGCCGCCGGTATACCGAGCTTGCCAGACCGCGCGCACGCTGTCGACGAACGGCTGCGTGAGCGCCTCCTCGGCCAAGTGGTCATAGCCCTTGAGCGCCCCGCCGTAGCCGACGATCGAGCGCAGCGAACGCGCGGCGTTGAAGCGCACGACGTAGTAGGGATCGTCGAGCAGGCGTCCCAAATACGGCGCCATCCAGTCCGTGCCTGACGCCGCTTGCGCGGCGGGCCAGCCGAAGCTCCACGCCGCGAGCATCCGCAAAGCAGCGTCCCCGGTCAAAATCCACCGCACCGCCGCCGCGACCTCGCGCTGCTCCTGGTCAAGCTCCGGCGGCGCGACGCCCCAGCCCGCGGCGAGCTCGTCCGCGACCCACCCGAGCGGGCGGTCCAGGTGACACTGGCTGCAAGCGTTCGGCCGCCCGGTCGCGAGCTCGTCCTGCACGCTCGGGACCGTGATGGCGTGGCTCCGAGACGCCTTCATGAGCCCGATCGAGGTGTGACTCATGTGGCAGTTGTAGCAGTTGCTGCCCGAAGAGCTCGGCGAGTGCTTGGTGTGGGCGCGCAACGCCTCTTCGGCTGCGAGCGACTCATGGCACTGCGTGCAGCCTACGTTGCCGCGCATCCCAGCGTGCAGCTGGTCATCCCGCCAAGCGTCGGTGACGTGACCGCCAGGTTGGTGCATCGCGTGACACGAAGTGCAGTCGATCTGACGACTCTCGTCGCCGTGCTGGTAACACGGCGCCTCACGCATGCCGCTGAACTCCCGCCCCGACAAACGCACCTGCCCATCAGGCCAGAATGAGCTGGCGAAGAAGTCGGGCTCCTGGCGCAGCTTGGCGCGCAGCTCCGGCGCGTCGCCGTCGTCGACGTCGATCACGAGGTGCGTGCTCTGCAGGTCCCCGCCCGGCAAGAAAGGCGAGCCGTGATCTCGCCAGGAGTCGAAGTGGCGCTCGCGCAGGATGCGCACCGAGTGGCAGTGACCGCAGACCTCCGATGAGCGCGCCGGCGGCATGCTGCCGGGGTTAGAGATCGTGTCGTCGGCGCCCTCGGCACGCTTGACGAGCCTCCTTACCGGGTTCCGATTCGCCGCGGCGTGCGCCGCGCCAGGGCCGTGGCACGCCTCGCAGCTGATCCCAAATTCGCCGACGTGGGTGTCGGTCCTGCCGATGTCCATTCGCGGCCGCGGGTCCGTGGTGTGACACATCGCGCAGCTCTGGTTCCACTTGCCAGGCTCAGGCGGGTCGCGCAGCTCTGGCGGCACAACGAAGACCGAGGTCAGCGGGATCCAGAGCTGCTCTTCGATCTTGAAGCAGACCGGCACCGGCGCGAGCTCTCGGCCCGACCCAGTCGAATACCAAAAGACCTGCATGTGGTGAGAGCCCGTCAACTGCTCGATCGGGCGCTCAACCTGGCCGGGGCGACCGCCGCCGCGGACGAACTTCGTCCACAGCCGATCCCCGCGCCACTCAAGCGAGACCGGCTCTCCATACCAGTCGAGCTCAAGCCGGTCGAACTTCGGCGTCACGGTCTCCCGAGTCGCCTGCTGCGTCATGGTCCGGTGAAACGACCCATACCAAGACGAGTGCTCCTCCGAGTGGCACGCGCGGCAAGCCGCTGAGCCAATGTAGTTCGACTCTAGCTGCTGGAGCGGACGATCTGCGCGCGCCGGCTCAGGCGCAGGCGCTTGCCACGTGCACCAAGCGATGCTGCCGACAGCGAACAACGCGACCGAGCACGACGCAGCCTTGGCCTGCGAGCTCTCGGCCCAAAGACGTAGCAGAGGCAGCAGCGCGAACAGCCCGCCGAGGATCACGGCTATCCATACCAACGCTGCAATTGTAGCCTGCGGGCGCGCAATTGCGCGCTGGCTACCTGCCCGCCCCCTGGCCATTTTGACGCTGTCGCCGTGGCGACGCGTCCTCAGCGGGGACCGCTCGCGGCGGCGTCACCAGCAACCCGACTAGCCAAACGCCGGATCACGAACGATCAACATGATCAGGTCGTGCAGCGTAACCTCGCCAGACGACAGCAGCCCTTCGACAGCTAGATCGACGCGCAAGCGGTCAACAGGGCGCAAGTCGCGCCCGATCGCGTAGACGAACAGCTTATGCGCGACCGTCCGAACGAACGTCGGGTCGGCGGCGATCATCCGCTTCAAATCATCGACACCATCTAACTTACGGCCGTCGGGCAGCTCGCCGCTGGCGTCGATCTCGCCCGCGCCGTCCGTGGCGCGGTAGCGCCCGATCACGTCGAAGCGCTCCATCGACAGCCCCAGCGCGTCCATCCGCACGTGACACACGGCGCACTTCGAGCGCGCACGGTGCTGCGCCATCTGCTCGCGCAGCGACGCCGAGTCGTCGATCGCCGCTTCACCCTCAAAGCTGTCGCTCCCAGGCGGCGGCGGCGGCGGCGATTGCCCCAGCAGGTTGTCGAGGATCCACTTGCCGCGCTTGACCGGCGACGTGCGCGTCGGGCTTGACGTCACCGCGAGCACGCTGCCGTGACCGAGGATGCCAGCGCGGAGGCGAGCCTCACCGGTCAACGGAGCGCGCACGAACTCGGCAGCTGGTCCATCGTGCGGCAAGCCATAGTGCTCGGCGAGCCGGCGGTCTACGTAAGTGAAATCACAATCCACGAGCTCACGCACGTCACGTCGCTCTCGCAGCACCTCCCAGAACAAGAGTTCGGTCTCGCGCACCAAAGACGCGCGCAGGCCGTCGTCGAGGGGGAAGCGATCGGGGTCCGGGCGCGTCGTCGCGAGCGAACGCAGCTCGAGCCACTGCCCCGCAAACTCCGTAGCGAGGCGCTCAGCGCGGGCGTCTCGCAACATCCGCTCGACCTCAGCGATCAACATCGCCTGCGCGCTTAGCTCTCCAGCAGCAGCGCGCGCTCGCAACGCGTCGTCAGGCGCGCTCGCCCACAGGAAGTACGACAACCTCGTGGCGAGCTCCGCACCGGTCAGCGAAGTGCCGCCAGCGCGGCGCTCCGTTCGGAACAAGAAGTGCGGCGACGTAAGCGCTGCGGTCAGCACGAAGCGCTGCGCGCTCAAGAGGCCCTCCCCCGCCCCGAGCCGCTGCGCGCCCGCCGAAACGAACCGCTCGAGCTCCGCGGGCTCGACCGCGCGACGCCACAACCGCGGCAACGCAGCCTGGACCTGGCTTCGCAGACGTGCGGCGTCGTCTCCAACGCGCGCCGCGTCATGCAACCACGCGACCTGCGCTGGCTCGACGCGCGCGTCGATCGGCCCCTCGATCGTCACCGACTCCACGTCAAGGTTGCGGTCACGCCGGCGGGGGTCGGGGACCTTCGGGTCGTAGAAGTCGTTGATGAAGGAAACCGAGACCTCGTGCTGGCCACCAGTCATCACGACTTCGAGGGCGAACTCCTTGAGCCGGCGGTTGGGGACGTCGATCACTTCGAGCCGATCACCGTCGATCGCCGGACGCATGCGCGCGGGCTGGTCCCCCGCCTGCTGGCCCCTCGCCGTGATCAGGAGTCGGTAGACGCCGTCGCGCGGCAGCTCAAAGCGCTGCGCGATCGTGGCGTTGGTGTACATGTGGGCGGCGGTCCCCATGGTGGCGCCTCGATCACGTCGGAGACGCATCGCGCCGCCTGCAAAGACTCGCCGCGCAGGTCGGCCAGGCACCTCGCCATGGAACACCTCAGCCGCGACCGAACTCGCGGCGACCAGATACTTCTCGAGGTGAAGCGTCGAGAAGGTCAGCGCGTCGCCGATCGTGTCAAAGCCATACCCGAGGTCATCGGCGGGAAACACCGACACATCGACGTCGACGCCGAGCAAGTCGCGGACCGTGTTGCGCCACTGATACCTGCTGAGCCGACGCACGGTCACCGCGCCCGCGTCTTCACCTAACTTTGGGACTTCGCGGGCCAACAGCTGATCTACGTAGCCGGCGATTTGACGCCGCTGCGCCGGGGTGATCTCGCTTACGTGAGCCGGCGGCATCTCATACGAGCGCACCCGCTCGCGGATCCTGCTCCAGCGCCAGAGCCGCGCGACATCCCCGGTCGCCGGCGCCGTCAAGTCCAGGCCGCCCGACACCTTGTCTTCGCCGTGACAGGAGAAGCAGTGCTCTTGGACCAGGGCTTCGACGCCGGCCGCCTGCGCCGAGAGCCCGGCGAGGAACAGCAACCCGGAGGCAGGAACGAAGCGACGCATACCGAGATCCTAGCCTCGAATGACCACAGCGTGACAAGTCAGGCGTGCGGCGACGCGAGGTGATTTGCGCTCGACTGAGAACACCGAAATGTCCTGCGGCCTCGCGGCGTTACCCTATGTACCTGCCATGCGGTCCTCCAGCAGCCTGCTGTTCACCTTCGTCCTGTGCCTCTCGTTCGCGCTGCTCGCGTGGTGGGCCACCTTCTTGCTGTTCGCCAGCAAGGACCTTACGGCCGCGAGTGAGCAGCTGGTGCTCGGCAACCTCGACGGCGCCGCGCAGGCGCTCGGCGCGACCGACGCCGACTCGCTGGCGGCTGTTGGAGAACGGCGCAGGTGGATGTTCGCCAGTGAAGCCGTGTTCTTCGCGATCGTCCTCGCGGTGTGTGGCGGCCTGTTCTTCGCCTCGGTGCGGCGGGAGGCAGCGCTGCGCGCGAACCAGGACCGGTTCCTCGCCGCCGCGACGCACGAGCTCAAGACGCCGCTAGCGACGATCTCGCTGCTGCTCGAATCGCTCCGCGACGATCGCGTCCCGCCTGAGAAACAACAGCGCTACCTGACCAACGGGCTGCTCGAGGCCGAACGCCTGGAGCGAGGGCTTCACAACGTCCTTAAGGCCGCGGGGCTCCGCAGCGCCGGCGCCGCGACCGTCAAGACCAAAGGAGACCTCGCCGCCGACATTAACGCCGCCGTCGAAGCGATGCAGGCGCGCGCCATGGCCGCCGAGGTGCGCCTCGAAGTAGAGGCGCCGGCGTCGCTGCCGACGCTCCGTGACGCCGCCGCGATTCAGCTCGTAGTGCGCAACCTGCTGGACAACGCGATCAAGTTCTCTCCCGCCGGCACGACGGTCAACGTGACGCTGAACCGCCTCAACAACTCGGCGCAGCTGAGCGTGCGAGACGCCGGTCGAGGGCTCAACGCCGAAGAAGGCCAGCGCGCGTTTGAGCCGTTCTGGCGCGGAGACGACCGCTCGAGCGGCGGCACCGGGCTCGGTCTGCACCTCGTACACGAAATGATCACAGCTCACGACGGCGTCGTCCGCGCAGCGAGCCCCGGTAGAGACCAGGGCAGTACATTCGTCGTCGAACTACCGCTAAAGGAAACCACATGAGCCGCTGGATTCTCATCGCCGAAGACGAGCGACAGCTCGGGGAGATGCTCTGCGACAACCTGTCGCTAGAGGCCTACCACACAGAACATGTCCTGACGGGCCCGAGCGCGCTCGAGCGCATGCAGAAGGGCGGGATCGACCTGCTGATCCTTGATGTGATGCTGCCAGGCATGGACGGCTTCGAGGTGCTCAAGGGGCTGCGAGCGCGCGGCGACAAGACGCCAGTGCTCATCCTAAGCGCGCGCGCGGACGATCAGGACCGCATCCGTGGACTAGAGCTCCAAGCTGACGACTACCTCACCAAGCCCTTCAACCTCCGGGAGCTCTTGCTCCGCGTGGACGCGCTGCTGCGGCGCCAGCCAGCCCCCGCCGCCGGCAACGACACGCTGGAGTTCGGCGGCAACCGCATCGACTTCCGCGCGATGACCGCGTCCTGTCACGACGGCGAGGCCGCGACGCTCACAGCGACCGAGACCAAGCTGCTCAAGCTGCTCTCAGGTCACGCGTCCACGGTCGTGACGAGGCGCGCGGTGGTCGAGACCCTGTTCGGCAGCTCCGCGCCAAAGACCGTCCGCACGCTCGACAACGTGGTGTTACGCCTGCGGAAGCTCTTTGAGCGTGACCCGGCGAACCCGCAACACATCCACACGGTCCGCGGGGTCGGCTTCCGCTTCGAACCCTAGCCTGACGCAGCTGCGCAGCGCCCGCGATAAAGCGGGCCAGCGCTCAAACGCTCAAACTTCGGCTGAAAGGTCGAGGCGCTCGTCCAGCCACCGCGCGGCTCGGAGGAGATCATCGGGCTCCTCGCGGGTGTCCACCCACAACCACCGGTCGAGCCAGCCGCGCGCGCGCAGCCAATCGAGCTCAGCGCTGGTAGGACTGTCGTCCATCCACACGAAGGGCTCCTCTTGCTTCGGTAACGCCTCGGTCTTGAACGTCTCGAAGCTAGTCGGACGGACCTTGCCGGCGAGCGTCAACAATCGCTCTCGCTCGCTCTGGGGTGTATGCCGCATCAGGTGCTGAATGACCGGCGCGGCGCTGCCGTGGCAGTGCGTCGTGAGCCAGAAGACCTCGCACCTCTTGAGCGCAGCCTCGAGGAAGTCGCACGCGTGACGCGCCAGCGCCGCGCGGTTCGCGCGGCCGTCGTCTAGACCCAGCAGGACCCCGTCGACGTCGATGAAGAGCTTCACCCTCGCGATGCTAGGCATGATTGCCCTACAGCGAAAGCTTGGTCCGACCGGACGTTAACTGCCCGGGCGAAACAACCTATCCACATACCGGCTGCCCCGGAACCGGTCCGCGACCTTACTCGTCAGCCGCATCGCTTCGGCGACAGGCAGCACGACCGCCCCTTCCGGCACAGGTAGCCAGACGGCCTGCCCCTCATTCTGGTCGATCAGCTGCTCGAACTCCTCGACCGTGTCGGCGCCCGCAAGTCGTTCCAGCAGCTTCAGATCGACCAAGGCAGACCCTGGGACGACGTATTGACGATTGCTGCCGAGCAGGTCATCGACGCTTACTTCGAACAGATCCGCGAGCGCGACGAGGTCTGCTCCAGTCGGGAAACGGCTGCCGCTCTCCCAACGCGACACCGCGGATTCGTGGCAAGGAAGGCGCTGCGCAACCTGATCCTGGGTGAACCCCGCGCGAGCACGAAGCTCACGTAAACGTGCTGCAAAGTGCTTCGATAAATCACTTTGCGTGCTTGAGGCGCGTTCAGAGAGGCGGTCTGGGCGCTCCTTCATTCGTTGCTCGCTCCTTTCATCAGCAGGCCCATCTTAGGTGCCTCAAAGTCACCCAACCAGCCAGAATGACATCTCATGTGCTGAAACGGACTAGGCAGACCCAATTCCTGCCGCAGATCATGACGTAAAGAACCTATAATTGACAAATAGTCAACTCAATGTGCATTGGGTCATGCCACATAGATTGTAAGGCCTATCAAACAAGGAAACGCCCATGCCTTTGGATCCACACTCCCTGATGCCTGTGGCATATCGAGCCGCCTCCCAAGTCGTCCAAAGCCCGGTGCTCGCCCAAGAGGCGTCCGAGCGAGCCATCCACCACCTCACGGTCGCGCTGCTCGAGGGCACGCCGCCAGAGTCTCCCGAGGCGTGGCTGCGCACCGTCGCCCGCCGCTCGGCCTGTGCCATCCTGCGCTCTGAGTGGGCGCGGACTAAAGCCGTAGATCTCGCAGGTATGGCCGAAACGCCACGGACGGCGGGCTCACGATCACCTGCTCAGAGCGAGTGGCTCCGCGAGCACCTCGACGCAGCCCTCACCCCGCGTCAACGCGAGGCGCTCAAAGCAGCCATCAGCTGCAACACCACCCGGTCTGCAGCGCGGACCTGCGGCATGGAACCGCGTGACTTCCGACGATCCCTTCGCTCCATCTCCCAACGCGCCCGTCAACTGCTAGCCCGCAACCCCATGCCTGCCGACGCCCACCTGCCAGGCTCAGAGCCAGAGATCGCGATCTGAGCGCTGGCGCAGGCTGGCGCTCAACGGGGCGAACAGCGATCCTGAGCACATGTCGAGAATCGCCGCCGCAGTCTTCGTCGCACTCCTCGCACCGACCGCCTGTAGCCAGGAGCAAAATCCCGGCTACACAGACACGCCAGTGCTACCCGATGGCTTCCGCGTCCACGACGCGATGCGACCGCGGCCTCCCGCGGTCGATCCGGGGCCGGGCCCGAAAGTCCCGACCCCCGCGCCCAAGGACGCCATCGTGCTGTTCGACGGCACGAACTTGGACGCTTGGCAAGGGCGGAAAGGGGCCGCCGAGTGGAAGCTCGTCGAAGACGGCGCCATGGAGGTCTCTCGCACCGGCGACATCCGCACGCGCGCTGAGTTTGGCGACTGCCAGCTTCATATCGAGTGGATGGCGCCGAAGCCAAAGGGACACTCACAAGGCCGCGGCAACAGCGGCGTCTTTTTCTGCGGTCGCTACGAAGTACAGGTCCTCGACAGCTTCCAGAACCCCACGTATGCCGACGGCCAAGCCGCGGCGATCTACGGACAGAAACCCCCCTACGTCAACGCGACGCGGCCGCCGGGGCAGTGGAACGTCTACGACATCGTCTTCATCGCGCCGCGCTTCGCGGAGAACGGCGAAGTCACGTCACCTGCGCGACTCACCGTGATCCACAACGGCATCGTCGCCCAGCTCGACGAAGAGTTGCTCGGCCCCACCGCGCACAAGTCGCTGCCCAAGTACCGCGCGCACGCGCCGAAAGGCCCGATCAAGCTACAAGACCACGGCAACCCGATGCGGTTCCGCAACATCTGGGTCCGGCCGCTCAACGTAGAGCGACCAAAGGCTGCGGCGAAAGCCAAGTAAGCGCGCGCGCCCAGGCCTCAAGACCCAAACGTCGTCGCGAGGCCTTGGGTGAGCATGAACGGGCAGGCCGGGTTGGCCAGGTCGAGCCAGAGCCACTGCCAACCCTGGGAAGCGCCGCAGAAGGCGACGTTGTTCGGGACGCTGATCGACCACACACCGCCGCCGTCCGCGTTGGTGAGCACTGGCAGCAAACTCTCAAGCGTCACCAGCTCGACGTCGATCGAACAAGTCGGGTTCAGCGGGATTGGCAGGGTGACGGGAGACGGCTGACCCGTCGCCAAGAAAACCGGCGCGTTCACTGGCCCACCGCGAAGCCGAATGCTCAACGGCGCCGAGATCGCTGGTGGCGCGCCGCCGTTGAGGATCTCGCCGACGGGCGCGTTACCCTGCGTAGCCACGCTCCCAAGCGCGCCGCAACCCGACGGCGTCGTGACGCGGAAGTTGTCTAGCAACCCCCACTGCGCGTCCGGGGATGCGCTGATCGAGCCGAACGGGTCCTCGTAGCCGATCATGGCGTGGCCCGGCAGCGGAACCGTCACCTCGTTGAAGAACTCGACGCCGTTGAAATAGACCCTCGTGCCATTGGCGTCGACGTCGATGTCGACGCGAACCCAGGTGTTGGCTGCGCAGCCGTTCGGACCGCCGACGGCGTTGCTGTCGAAGGCCTCGTTGAAGGGGACGTTCTCACCGGGCTGCAGGTCACCGAGGTCGGCGAGCTCAAAGTCTCCGTCGTTGATAGCCGCGTCCTCGGTGCCGTAGCCGTTCTCCCCGCAGATCCAGCCATAGACGCCCCCCGTCCCCGCGCCGCGGTTATTGCGAGCTTCGATGGGGGCGATGTTGTCGACACCCACACCCCACAACAGCTGCTCCGTACCGCCAGTAGGCAAAGGCAACGGCACGTTGATCCAAGCATCAAAGGAGAGCCGATACCGGCCGGCGAAGGTCAGCGGGGTCGCTCCAGCGAGCAGGTTCGTTCCTGTCGCGAAGCCTTGCGTATTGCACTGGACCAGGACTCCGCGCGTCGGTGCAGATCCAGCGATGCGGCGCGGCGCCTCCGGGATCGAGAACGTGCTCGAACCCACGGTCAAGGTGCCGTAGTCGACGAACGAGACCGTGGTGTCTGGCTGCGAGACTTCCGTGATGTCCGCAGTCGCTTGCGAGTCAAAGGACTCGCTGAACTGAGCGCGGATGCCAGAGGCAGCGAGTAAACCAACGATGATGGAGAAGAAGCGCGGCAAGTTGCGTGTCATGGTCTTTAGATCGGGATCCTAACTAGGAGCAGCGGCGCGGCGGCGGCGCGGCGGACGACATAGTAAACGCAAGCCGCGCACGTCCAGCGCCCTCGCTCAACGAACTAGCGGGGCGATACTCCCATATGACGAACATGACGCGTCACATCATGTATCGAGTGATACCGCTGAAACGTAAACGGCGACCTCGAGCGATGAGCCGTCAGACCGACAACGAAATCCGACCGGAGCACATCTGCCGCCGAACGCGCAGCAGCTCCTGGTGATCCGGACGGTGCACGTGCATTCGCAGCCGCTGCAGCCGCGCGTCATCGATCGGAAACGGCGGCGACGGCGCCCCCTGGAACAACTGACTCCAAACTCGCACAGGCACCCCATAGAAGACCCGCTCGAACGGCCCAAACTGCTCCTCGCAGCTAGCCAGCCGCTCGTTGGTCTCGCCGAGCAAGCTCCGCCAATTCTGCAACCGCAGGCGCGAGCCATAGCGAGACTTCCCGCGGGTCTTGAGGTGAGTCACCTGCGACTTGCCATTACCGCGCACGACGTATTTACGGACCGCTTTGTGCTGCAACAACTCGTCACCGCGCCAGCAGCCGAACGCCATGGCGCCAGCGCGCAGCAGGAGCACCACCTGGACCTCAGCGCGCGGCTCAAGCCGCTCTAAGTAGTCACCCAATCGCTCCCCAGGCCTCGCCCGCGACGCGGCCGCCGGGAGCGTAAGCACGCCAGCTTCGACACCAGGGCCGAACGCGCTCCCCGACTCATCCGCGCGCGCATCCGGGAACCGGCGCCAGAACGCTTCCACTTGCTCAGCGAGATCCCGCAACGGAAATTTGAGCATCCTTGGCGGCGGCGACTCCGGCATCGGTACCTGCACGGTAACGCCTGCTGACCGTGAACGGCACGAGAGATCCACAGGCGGCGCGGCACCACGCCCGACCGACCTGCCCAGACAATCCAAAGCGCGCTCGGAACGATCGCTTGACGCGTTAACCTAATCCATGCGGGCGCGCTAGATCATCGAGCGCGCCAGCGCAGCAAGCAGCGCGACACACGGCGCTGCGAGCTCGCACGCACACAAATTCAAGATCCACGTGATCACCGAGCTTCGCCTCCCGTGACCCAAGCCCTGCCCCTGTTCGCCGCCTGCCAACCAGGCCTCGAACCCTTCCTGCTCGCAGAACTCGAAGCGTTCAACCTCGAGGCCGACGCCGTCCCCGGCGGGGCGACCTTCGACGGCGACCTCGACACGCTCTTGCGGAGCTGCCTATGGCTCGGCACCGCAAGTCACATACGCATCCGCCTGGCGCGGTTTCGATGCCGGGCGCTCGGCGAGCTTGAGCGCAAGGCCGCGGACTTCGCGTGGCTAGATTGGCTGACGCCGCGCGTGCCGCTCGACCTCAACGCATCGTCCAAACGGTCTCGCGTTTACCACACAGGCGCGATCCAAGAGCGCGTCCACAACGCGATCGGACGCGCGTTCCGACAGACGCCTCTGCTAGCGAAGCCGGGCGACGAGGTCACCGCGCCGCTACATGTCCGGTTCGTCAACGACACCTGCACGATCTCACTCGACGCGACGTCTACACCTCTACATCGACGCGGATATCGGCTCGACGGACGTAAAGCCCCGCTTCGTGAAGACCTCGCGCACGCTCTGGTGCTCGCCAGCGGCTTCGAGCCGGGAGACGCGCTGCTCGACCCGTTCTGCGGCTCGGGCACGGTCGCCATTGAGGCGGCTGCGATCGCGCGGTGCCTGCCACCGGGCAGGCTCCGGCCGCCGGCGATGCACCACAGCGCACGCTTCGACCACGACGCCTGGCAACGCATCGTGGATGAGACACAACCCAACGAGGCTATGCCTCAGATCGCCTGCAGCGACCGCGACGAGGGCGCAGTCGCAGCGACTCGGGCCAACGCCGATCGTGCAGGGGTCGCTGAGTTCGTCACCGCCGACGTCCACGCCATCGCTGCGCAACCGTGGCTGCAGCCTGGTGCGGCGCCATCCAGAGGCGTGGTCGCGACGAACCCACCGTACGGCATGCGCGTCAAGGGCAAGAACCCGCTGCTGCCCCTCTACCAGCTGCTCGGGCACCGCGTGAGACGCCTCGGCCCCACCTGGCGCGCGGCCGTCCTCGCGCACGACGTAAGACTCGCTCGCCGCACCGGCCTGACGCTAGAGCCAGCGTTTACGTCAAAGCACGGCGGCCTGACCGTCACCGCGATGACGTCGGCGACGGGTGAGCGCGCGCCAGAGCTGGACGCGCCGACGTGACCATCAGCGAACTGACGCGCGCTGACCGCGAGGCCAAGAACGGCCGCTGATAGATCCTGACGGCGGGGGCTTGCGCATCGATCCGTCACGGCAGAACCTAAGCCGTCGATGCTCCGCACCCTACTCTCGCTGACCCTGGCGATCGCCGCCGCCCCGATCCAAGCACAGGACGACCCCCGCGCGATCTCGGCCTTCAAGAAGGCGTTCGCGGCTCCTAAGGCCAAGAAACCCGGCCAGCCGGTCGCGGCAAAGAAGACCGCTCTGCAGGCGACCGAGGGGCTCGACTCCGGCAAGGTCGCAGCGGCGCTGGTCACTGGCTGGCAGGGGCTCGCCGCCGAACTCGCCGCGCTCGACGAGCAACGCGGCGCATACCGCGAGGAGATGGCCGCGATCGTAAAAGGGCAAGAGGCCGTCGAAAAGCGCACGTTCCCGCGCCCACAGTTCGACCGCTTCAACGCGCTCAAGCCGCTGATCGCGAAGCTGCGGACGCAGTGCGACAGCCTGCGTGAGTTACAGCTTGAGCTCGGAGACCGCATCGCTGACCTGCGGCGTCGCGACAGCGTGCTCTATCTCTTGAAGAAGGTCACCGGCAACAAGAAGGCAGACCTGCCGCTGCGCCTCGCCGCTGGGCGCGCCATCGGCGGCGCCGCCGACGAGGTGATCGAAGAGCTCGCCGCCGCGATCGCGCGCGCTCGTAAGGCGCCAGAGCAGATCGTGCTGCTCGACGCGCTCGCGCTCGCGGGCAAAGCAGCCAAAGTGCACGCGACCCCGGCGATCAAGCTGTTGTCCAGTAAGGAGGAGGCGGTCGCAGAGCGAGCCGCGCTCGCGCTCGCGAAGATCGCGGTGCCAGAGGCCGTCGGGCCGATGATCCAGCTGCTGTCGCGCAGCAGCGGACAGATGAAGCCGCGCGTGGCCGCGGCGCTCGAGGTGCTGACCGGCGAGCAGCACGGAGACAACATCGGCGCCTGGCTCGCCTGGTGGAAGGTCGAAGGGCCGGGGTTTCGCTCAAGCGGCCGCGCGCTTGGTAAAGGCACGCCGAGCCACCGCGAGAAGACCAACGACAACTACTACTTCGGCATCCCGCAGGCCGACAGCAAGTCGATCCTCTACGTGATCGACTGCTCCGGGTCGATGCGCGCCCCGGTGAAGATGAAAGGTGGCACCGGCGACACGACCCGAATGGAGGCCTGCAAGGCGGAGTTGATCCGCGGGATCGGCCGACTTCAGCCGAAGCAGACGTTCGCGATCCTCTGGTACAACGACCTGCCGCACTTCTGGGAGGAGAAGATGTTGCCCGCCTCCAAGGCCAACATCGAGCGCGCCCAAGACTTCGTCCAGGGGCTGACGCATGCGTCGAGCACCAACATCCACGACTCGCTCGAGCTGGGCTTCGGCCTCGCTGGACGCGGCGTTTACGACAAATATTACGGCACGGAGTTGGACACGATCTTCCTGCTCACGGACGGCTCTCCGACCAAGCCCGACGGGGGCCTCGACTCTACCGAGAAGATTCTGGTCGCCGTGCGTACCTGGAATCCGCTCAAGCGAGTGACGATTCACTCCATCGGGATCGGTCAAAACCTCAACGAGGGCTTCCTGCGTCAGCTCGCTAGCGAGAATGGAGGGGAGTTCAAGCGCTTCTAGGTAGGCCCGCGCCCGCTAGAATAGGCGGACCGATGGTTCGCACACTCGCCGTAGCTTTCTCGCTGACCCTGAGCGCCGCCGCGTTCGCGCAGCACGGATCTGACCAACCCGATCCGAAGAAGCCCATGTTCGTCGCCAACGCGAGCGACGAAGGGACCAAGAAGGTCCCGGCGATCCAGCTCGCCGACGGGCTACAGGCCGAACTCGTCGCCGCCGAGCCAGACGTCTGCAACGGCGTCGCCTTCAAGCTCGACGACCGGGGCAACATCTATGTATGTGAGACCTTCCGCGTTAAGGACGGCGTCTTCGACAACCGCAACTTCATGCGATGGCTCGACGATGACCTCGCCGCGCTGACCGTCGCTGACCGCGTCGCGAAGTATCAAAAGCACATCCCCGAGAAGATCGAGGAGCTCAAGAGTTACAGCGAACGCATCGTGATGCTGGCGGACACCGACGGCAACGGATCGCTCGACCGCACCACGACCTTCGCAGAGGGCTTCAACGAGCTCGAGGACGGCCTGATCGCCGGCGTCCTGCCCGTCGGTGAAGACGTGATCACGACGTTAATCCCGAAGGTCTGGCGCTTACGCGACGAGGACGGCGACGGCGTCGCGGACCGCAGAGAGGTCATGTTCGACGGCTTCGGCGTGCACACCTCGCTAATGGGCCATGACATGCATGGCCTGATCGTCGGACCCGATCGCAGGCTCTACTTCTCCATCGGCGATCGCGGCTTCCACGTGGTCCACGAGGGCGAAACTCACGCTTACCCACATGAGGGCGCGGTTTTGCGCTGCGAGCTCGACGGCAGCGACCTTGAGGTCGTGCACCGCGGCCTCCGTAACCCGCAAGAGCTCGCGTTCGATCAGTGGGGAGACTTAATCACCGGCGACAACAACAGCGACGGCGGCGATAAAGCGCGCCTCGTACAGGTGTTGCCTGGCGCAGACAGCGGCTGGCGCATCGGCTTCCAGTGGCTGAGCGATCGCGGCGCGTGGAACCGAGAGAAGATGTGGCACCCGCGACACCCCGAGCAGTCCGCAGGCATCGTGCCGCCGATCCGCAACTTCGCTGACGGCCCGTCGGGGCTCGCGTACGACCCTGGCGTCGGGCTCCCTGACACCTTCCGCGACTGCTTCTTCCTCTGCGACTTCCGGGGCGCCGCCGGTTACAGCGGCGTCCGGACGTTCCGGCTGAGCCGCAGCGGCGCGGGCTACGAGGTGCAAGACCACGACAAGATCGCGTGGAACACGCTCGCGACAGACGTCGACTTTGGGCCGGACGGCTCGCTCTACCTCTTCGACTGGGTGCACGGATGGTCGAAGACCGGCAAGGGCCGCATCATCAAGGTCCGCACGCCAAAGATGGCCAACGACTTTAAGCTGCGCAACAGCGCGCGCACGCTCGGCAGCGACTTCTCTAAGCTCAACAAGTCGCGCCTGCAGCCGCTGCTGGCGCACGCTGATCGCCGCATCCGCCAGAAGGCACAGTTCGCTTTAATCGACCTGAAAGCGCAGGACGCGCTCGAAGCCGCGGCCAGCCAACGGACCTCGAAGCTCGCGCGCCTGCACGGCATCTGGGGGCTGGGCGTCATGCTCCGTGGAGGCCAGGCCTCATGCCGCGACCCGCTCGCGGACCTGCTACGTGACGACGACAGCGACGTCCGCGCCATGGCGGCCCGCGCGCTCGGCGACGCCCGCTCACAGCGCGACGTGAAGCGACTGTCGGATCTCATGCGCGACGACAACTCACGCGTCAAGCGCGAAGCCGCGCTAGCGCTGGCGCGCATCGGCTCGGACGCGGCGCCAGCGGCAGACCAATTATTCGCGGCGGCGCGACACAACAACGACCGCGACGCCGTGCTTCGTCACGCGATCATCTACGCGCTTAGTGAGGTCGCGCCGCGCACGAAGCTGACCCAAAACATCGACGCTGACGACCTCGCAACCCAGCGCGCGACGCTGCTCGCGCTAGCGCGCCAGCAAGCGCCAGAGGTGACGCGCTTCTTGACGCACGCAGACGAGCAACTTCGTTACGAGGCGGCGAGAGCGATCTACGAGACCCCGATCCCGACCGCGCTCGCCGCGCTCTCGCGCCTGATCTATGACGACGATGCGGACAGCGAAAGGATCGACTGGCGAGCGATCAACGCGGCGCGCATGCGCGGCGAAACCGAAGACGGCGAGGCGCTCGTCCACTACGCCACGAGCGCCAACCACTCAAAGAAGATGCGCCTCGAGGCGCTCGATGTGCTCGCCGAATGGGCGCGACCTCGCGGACAATGCCGCGTCGTTGGTAACTGGAGGCCGTGCGAACACAAATCGCCAGAGATCGTCGCCGCGCTGGTCAAGGCGTCCAGCGGCGAGCTCCTGAGCGACAAGGTCACCGCCGCCGCGGCCGCCCGCGTGATCGCCCGCCTCGGGCTCGCAGACCTCGCAGACGCGCTGGTCGCGCAGGTAGGAAAGTCAGGCCTGCAAGCCAAGGCGCGCATCGCAGCGCTAGACGCGCTCGCCGAGCTAGGCGCTACGCAGCTAGATCAGGCGCTGGACACCATCGAAGCCGACGCCCCTGTGCAGCTCCGAAAGCGAGCGGTCGCGCTGCTCTCAACTCGCGCGCCAGAGCGGGCCGTGCCGGTGCTCGGTACGCTGTTGGAAAACGCGTCTACCGGGGAGCGCCAAGCCGCTTGCGAAGCGCTGGGCAACCTAAAGCACACGTCCGCGACTGAACTGCTACGCGGATGGTTGCTTCGCATCGACGACGGCGAGGTGCCCGCGTCGATTCATCTCGATCTATATGAAGCCGCACGAAAGCACTCGCCGCTTAAGGGCCTCGTCGAAGCGCGCGTAAAGGCAGCGGCGACGCTCGGCCCGCTGGGCACCTACCAAATCTGCCTCGAGGGCGGAGACCCGGGCAAGGGGCGCCGGGTCTTCCACGACGTAGAAGCCGTGCGGTGCACGCGATGCCACACGCTGAAGGGATCCGGCGGGAACGCCGGCCCGGTGCTTGACGACGTCGGCCGACGATTGACGCCCGAGGTCTTGCTTGAGGCGCTGATCATGCCGAGCGCGCGCATCGCCGAAGGATTTACCACCACGACGCTCGAGCTGACCGACGGCTCGATCGTGTCAGGAGTCATCACCAAAGACCAAGACGGTCAAGTGACGATCGTCGACATCGCTGGCAAAGCGACGAACGTCACGGCGTCGCGGATTCGGACCCGCCAAGCGAACAAAGAGAGCGCGATGCCGCCGATGGGCGACCCGCTGAGCAAGCGGCAGATCCGCGACCTCATCGCGTTCTTAAAGCAACAGAAGCGCTAAGGCCGCGCCCGATCTTCCGCCGCGACCCACTCGCGCACGCTTCGGTCGAGGAAGAACGGCACGATCGGCACCAACGCCGCGACGCCAAGCAACCAGAGCCGCGACCGTGGCCACGCTGCTTCAAACCTGGCCCGCATCAGTAACCACATAAAGAACATCCACGCGACGCCGTGGATCATGCCCACCACCGAGACCGCCAGCGGCATGTCTGCAAGGTATTTGAGCGGCATCGCGACCCCGACCAAGATCAGATACGTGATCGCGTCGACCACGGACATCCAACGCAACTTGACCAACAAACGGACGATCGCGACCGTCACGCCAGCAGCTCCTTGCGGACCTTGCCGAAGACGTCTGTCAATCGGAACGGGCGCCCCTGGAACTTGTAGGTGAGCTCTTTGTGATCAATGCCGCACAAGTGCAGGATCGTCGCCTGTAGATCGTGCACGTGGATCGGGTTGTCCGTGACCCCGTGGCCGAGCTCGTCAGTGGCGCCGATCACCGCACCGCGCTTCACGCCGCCGCCCGCCATCAACAGGCCAAAGCAGTGCGGGTGATGGTCACGGCCGAGGAACTTGCTGCCGTTACGCGCCTCATTCATCGGCGTCCTGCCAAACTCGCCGCCCCAAACAACCAGCGTGTCGTCGAGCATCCCGCGGCGACGCAGGTCCGTGATCAGCCCCGCGAGCGGGCGGTCAAGACGCCTCGCTTGCTTCGGGAACTGCGTCATCAAGTCGTCGTTGGGGCTAGTGCCGTGGATGTCCCAACCGCTGTCGAACAGCTGGACGAAGCGCACGCCGCGCTCGACCAGCCGGCGCGCCAAGAGGCAGTTGTTCGCGAGCGATGCGGCGCCGGGGGTTGTGCCATAGAGCTCATGCACCTCCGGTGATTCGCTCTCAAGATCGACGGCGTCGGGCACCGAAGCCTGCATCCGGAACGCCAGCTCGCCCTGGGCGATCCGCGTCGTCGTCTCAGGGTCGCCGGCGCGCTGCTCATGGATCCTGTTGAGGTCGTTGAGCGCGTCCAGGGATCGCCTCCTACGAGCCCGGTCATATCCGGCGGGGTTCTGCAGGTAGAGCACCGGCTCACCGGCGGAGCGGAACTCAACGCCCTGGTGCACAGACGGCAGGAACCCGGCGCTCCAGAGCGCCTTGCCGGCGCTCGGCATCCCGCCGCTGACCATCACGACGAAGTCCGGCAAGTCGCGGCTCTCCGACCCTAAGCCATAAGACAACCACGAGCCCATCGACGGCCGGCCAGGCCGCGGCGCGCCCGAGAACAACAGGTGCTCGGCCGGCGCGTGATTGAACTGATCGGTATACATCGACCGGATCAGCGTCACGTCCGACATCTGCTGGGCGAGATGCGGGAACAGCTCGCACATCTCGATCCCGTTGCTAGCGCGGATCCATCCATGTTGGTGACCAAGAAGCTTCGGGTGGCCTTTAATAAAGGCGAAGCGCTCCTTCGCCAGAAACTCGTCCGGACACTTCTTGCCGTCGAAGCGATCGAGCGTCGGCTTGCGGTCAAACATGTCCAGCGTCGGAGGCGCGCCCTCCATATGCAGATAAATGACGCTCTTTGCCCGCGGCGCGCTGCTGGGTCGTCTCCCGCCGCCGTCATCATCGAGCAAGGCGCGTAACGCCGCGGCCCCGACCGAGACGCCGGCGCCTTCAAGGAATCGACGGCGACAGAGCTGTGTGTAGGTGTTCATCGCCTGCTCACGAACTCGTCAAGACACATGACAACGCTGGCGACCACACCCCAGGCGTCTGCCTCCGAGGCGCCTAGCCGCCGCTCGTCACGCCACAGCGCCACCAAGCGCTCGCGCTCTACGCGGCTAGGGTCACGCAGCAGACACTGGCTCCAAAGCCACGCTGCGCCCGCAGCGGGGTCTTCGCGACCTTGCTCCATGGCGTGCCTCCCCATCGCCTTGGCAGGCTCCTGAAACTGCGGGTCATTCCACAGCACCAAGGCTTGCAGCGGCGTGTTGGTGCGCTGTCGGCGGAGCACGCACGCCTCGCGGCTCTGGGCGTCGAAGACCATCATCGCCGGGTGCGGGCTGGTCCGCCGCCAGAACGTATACAGCGCTCTGCGATACCGGTCTTCGCCGGTGGCGTCCGTCCAACGCGCGCCGCTGTAGAGCTGCCGCCAGACACCGCCAGGCTGCGGCGGCATAACGCTCGGGCCGCCGACTTTGCCGCTAAGGAGGCCCGAGACCGCCAACGCCTGGTCGCGAAGCTGTTCACCGGTCAGCCGAAACGCCGGGCCGCGTGACAGCCAGACGTTGTTGGGATCAAGCTCGCGGTGTCGGGCGGTCTGCGCTGAGGTCTGCGAATACGTCGACGAGAGCACGATCGTGCGCAGCAAGTGCCGCATCGACCAACCTGAGTCAAGGAACTCACACGCCAGCCAGTCGAGCAGCTTAGGGTGCGACGGCGCGTCGCCCTGCGAGCCAAAGTCCTCCAGCGTTGGGACGATCCCCCGGCCGAACAACTCGCTCCAGATCCGGTTCGTCAGCACCCGCGCAGTCAGGGGGTTATCCCGCGACATCAACCATCGAGCGAAGCCCAAACGATCTCGCCGCACGCCCTTCGGGAACGCAGGCCAGACCGCAGGCGTCGCGGCCTGCACCTCCTCACCCTGATCAAGGAAGCTCCCGCGGATATGCACCCGCGTCACGCGCCGCTTGTCAGCAGGGAGCTCACGCATGATCGGGACCAGCGGCCCTTGGTTCGCTGCTATCTCGCGCTCAAGTCGACGCACTTCGGCGCGGAGATCCGCCTCGCCCTTACCCCATAGCTCGAAGGCGAAGCCGCCAGGCCCACCGCCGTTGGTCACTTTGAGCAGCACGTCGTTGTCGCCAGCGCTCAGGTCGACGACGACCTGCTCTTGGCCCACCTGCGCGGCGTGCGCGACGTTCTTGCGCAGCACCTCATGTCCGTTACACCAAACAGCGATGGAGTCGTCGCTCCCCAACGACAACGTCACCTTGCCGGCGCGCTGGCTTCGCAGCGTGCGGTGCAGGTAGAACGCGCTGTTGGCGCCAGTCCAGGTATGGACTTTACCGTCAACGAAGTCCGAGCGCGGCTGCCAAGCCAACCCCTCCTGCTGCTGACCGAGCGCTGCGCCGTCGCGCTCCGGCGCGAACACGCGGTCGCGCGCGTCCTCGAAGCTCTCGCCAGCGATCGGTCCGAGCAAGTGCCAAGGCCCCGCCTCGGGTCGCGCCTCCTTGAAGGCCTCGAGCTCGGCGTGCGCGCGGTCTGACTCCGCTTCGAGCGCGCCGAGCGCGTCCCGATGAGCCGCCGTTGGGGCGCGCATCCTGGGCTCGTCATCGTTACGGTCTGCGTCCGCAGTCTGATCGAAGAAGGCGAACAGCTCGAAGAACTCCTTCTGTGAGAACGGGTCGTACTTGTGGTCGTGACACTGCGCGCAGCCAAGCGTCGAGCCCATCCAGACCTGCATGGTCGTGTCGACCCGGTCGACGACCGCCGCGACGCGGAACTCTTCGTCGTCCGTGCCGCCCTCCGTGTTGTTCATGGTCTGACGATGAAAAGCCGTCGCCAACCTCTGTTCGACCGTCGCGCCCGCGACCAAGTCACCGGCGAGCTGTTCGATCGTGAACTGGTCGAAGGGGAGGTCGTCTCGGAACGCGTCGATGACCCAGTCGCGATAGCGCCACATCGTCGTACGCAGCGCGTCCTTTTCATAACCCTGGCTGTCTGCGTAGCGAGCGAGGTCCAACCACCAAGTCGCCCAGCGCTCGGCGAAGGCGTCGGTCTGCATCAACCGATCGACGACGCGCGCGCGCGCAGCGGCGGCGGAGTCGCTCGCGAAGGCCGCCAGCTCGTCGACCGTCGGCGGCAAACCCGTCAGATCTAGCGTGACCCGCCGAAGCCACATCGCGTCGCTTGCTGGCGCAGAGGGCTCGAGGTTGTTAGCCCGCATCCTCTCGAGCGCGAAGCGATCAAGATGGTCGACGCCCCAGGCCGCCTCACCCGTTGCTGGCAGCTCCGGGCGCACGATCGGCGCGTACGACCAATGGGGTTGGCGCTGCGCGGCCAGACCGGCGCAGAAACAGAAGGCGAGGAGAGCGGCGGGGCGCATGGCTGACATCGAGGGCGACCATGCAGATTGTCAGCCCTCGGAGCCCTCGCACAACCCCATCAAGCCGAACTTCGTCGCGACGAGAGTCTCGAGCAGCCCCTGAGCGGCCAGGGTGGCATTTTACAGCCCAGCGCGAGCCAGCTGGCGCCGCGCGCCGCTCACGCCATGGTGATGGACCTGATCGCGCCCGCGCCGACGGCGGCGACCGCTAGGACGCCGCAAATCGCGGCGAGCCACCGGAGCCGGCTCGGCCACGGCAGCGTGACCAACGCGAGCGGCAACGGCGCTGACCAGGCCAAAACGAACGGCAGCTGCGCAAGCTCTCCCTCGGCGCGACCGCAGAGCAAGAGGCCCGAGTGCGCCAACGTCATGCTCAGCGAGGCACCACGGCCACATGCGAAGGGCCCGCGCCACGCCATCGTCACGATCGCAAACACGAGCACGACCGCAGCGACCGCAGGCAGCTGCCAGTCAGCGCCGACCGTAATCGCGCGGACGACCCAAGCGTCCACCCCGAACACGATCGCCATCGCGAGAGGCACCGTTAACCCCGACCGAGCCTTCGCCGAACGCCGTACGACCCACCAAACCGCGGCGACAAAAATCCAGCCTGACGTGAGCCCAGCCGCGCACCCCACCACAGACCATCCGGCGCGCAGCGGCGCGGACAAAAGCCAAGGCAGCGAGATCACACAGATCACCTCCATGATCCGCGCGACGAGCCGCGGCAGCGCTCCCAGGTCAAAGGCGCTACCAAGCGCGCCGCCGAGCAGCAGCAACCACCACAGCGCCGAGCGAGGTGGACCCGTCATCAGGTCGAGCTGCCAAATCCACGGCGGCAGGCCATCTTCAATAGCGAGCGGCACGCAGACGGAGATCGCCAACGCGACGCCGAGCCATCGCGGCCCGCCGACGCCGACGAACAGCATCACGACCGCCATCGCCGGCAGCGCCCCCCAGAGGATCCACTGCACAACGTCCACGGGCGAACTCTACCCATTAGCCGCCGTGAGGCTAGGCTGCGCAGTGGATGTCCCTGGCCACGATCACCTCCCTGCGCCGCAGCCTGAAGGAGTGGGCCCAGCGCCCAGGCAATATCAAGTTCCTGCGCGACGATCAGGAGGCGCAGCTCCGTCGCGGACTGACCGACCCCAGGCGGCGGCCACAAGCCCAAGTCGCCGGCTGGATGCTAGGCACTTGGCACCTCGGCAACGGCATGCACCGCCTGCTAGAAGGTGAGGCCAACGGCTTCGACGAGGTCCGCCAGGGGCAGACCCTGCGCCGCGCCTCGCTGCTGGCCCGGGCTGCGGCGCCGACCGCGCAGCGAGGCCGGCGAGGCGAGAAGGTGCGGCTGCCTTTCTCGCTGCTGCACGGTTCATGGACGACCCTCCTCGGCCTCGCGCTGAATGACCCCGGCGCCGAGCCGCTCTACGGTTGGCTGCTCGCGCTGCCAGACATCGCGTTCTCGGAGAAGGACAGCCTGCCGTTCTTTGCCCGAGAGCTGCTGGCGCTGCGCGCCGGTCGACGCATCAACCGCTCTTCGAGGCTGGGGGCCTACGAAGAGGTCATGCAACATTGGTCCGGCGACCTAAGGATGCTCGGTCGCGCGCTCGGCGACGCTCTGGACTGGCACCTGCAGCAAGCGCGCGGCAGCGGCACAGACTTCGACGACCCAGCCTGCCGCCTCTATCCGCTCGAAGTCCTCGCGCTTCAAAACGTCCGCGAGTGGCTCGAGCTGCCGAAGCCGAAGATCGACCACCCGCTGATGCATGGCAACCTCGGCAAGATGCGGCCGCGTTCGCCGTGGCCGCAGCACCAGCTCGCTCGACGCCTAGAGCGGCTCGGTTGACGACTCAGCGGCGGAGCCGGCGCACGAGCCGCCCTAACGCCTCATCGTAGGCTCCCGGGACGGCGCGGAACGCTTTGCCGTGACCGACGCCAGGGACCTGCCACAGCTCTTTGGTGCCTTCATGCTGCGGCAGACGGGCATAGAGGTCCTTGACCGTTCGCGGCGGCGCGCGGTCGTCGAGCTCTTCGGCGATCACTAACACCGGCAGGTCATGAGGCATCGTCGCGACGACCTCGATCGGGCTGACCTCAGCCATCGAGAACCCTGACCAAGCCCCGATCGCCGTGACGATCAAAGAGCGCCATGGCTCATACATATACATCATCGACCGCTTATCTCCGGGCCGATGGAACGTCATCATCCGATGAGCCGCAGCCGTCAGATCGTCGATCGGAGCGTCGAGCACGACGCCCGCGACGCCATCGATGCGGGGCAACGCCAGCGTGACGGCGATCGTGCCGAGGCTCACGCCAAACATAAGTAACGGCGTAGCTGCGCGGCCTGGCTGACTCCGGACGTAATCGACGACTCCAACGACGTCGTCGCTCTCGCGCAGCCCCCCCGTAAACGGCGCACGGCTGCTGCCGCCGTGGTTGCATTGGTCCATCAGCCAACACTCGCCGCCGCGTTGCCGCAACATCTTGGCGACCGCCTCGACCTCCATCGACGAGCGGAACATCCCGTGGACGAGGACCGCGAGGAACTCCGGCGCAGGCTCTAACGGCTCCACGCAGAAGACGCGAATCTCGACGCCCTCCCGGGTCTTCACCCGATGCTCCCGCGCCGCGACATCGGCGACGACCTCATCGGGGACCAAGGGACCGCCCGCGTCTCGCTCAGCGCGCAGCGTCTCGGTTGTCTGGACCTGCAACTCACCCGAGGCGAGGACGCGCGGGCCCTGATAGAGCTGCTCGTCTCCACGCGTCGGGATCCAGCGCGAGCCGACGTAGCCCATCGCCACCGGAAATGTGACGAACAAGTGCAGCGGAAACAGGGCGAGGTTCAACCACGTCGCCGTCCGCCAATACCGCCGCTGCGGGCGGCCTAACGACCAAAGGGCGAGACCGACGAGGACCGCGAGCGCGAGCGTCGGCAGCGTAAAGACCAGCGCGGCGAGCAGGGGCAGCGTCACGCGTGCTCCCTATCTGGACGCGAACACCCTGCGCAAATCGCGAGCGAGGATCTCATGCGCGGTCGACGGTTAATGCTCACGGCCGCAGGCTAGCGCGGCGGCTCCGCCAGTGCTACGGCCACGATTCCGTGGTGCATCATGAGCACGCATCGGGCATTCTGGCGTGAGCTATGCAGCTTGAGCTGACTCGACCTGACGACTGGCATATCCACCTACGCGACGGGGACGTCCTCGCCGACACCGTCCGTGACGTTTCCCGGCAATTCGGTCGCGCGATCGTCATGCCGAACCTCAAGCCTCCGGTGACCACCGCAGTAGATGCTGAGGCCTATCACGCGCGCATCCTCGCAGCGCTGCCGCCTGGCGCTCAGTTCGAGCCGCTGATGACGCTCTACCTGAGGGACAACACGCCGCCGTCAGAGATCGAGGCGGCGAAGCGCTCAGGGGTGGTACACGCGGTCAAGTTCTACCCCGCCGGCGCGACCACCAACTCGGAGAACGGCGTCACAGACTGGGGCCGCGTACGCGAGACCCTCGCCGAGATGGAGCGTCTAGACATGCCGCTGTTGATGCACGGCGAGGTTACGGACCCTGACATCGATGTCTTTGACCGCGAACACGTCTTCATCGAGCGGCACCTGCGCCCGCTCTGCAGCGACTTCCCAAAGCTGCGCGTCGTGCTCGAGCACGTGACCACCGCGGACGCGGTCGAGTTCGTTCGCACCGCGGGTGACAACTTCGCGGCGACGATCACCGCGCATCACCTGCTCTGGAACCGCAACGAGTTGTTCCGCGGCGGCATTCGGCCGCACGCCTTTTGCCTGCCGATCCTCAAGCGTGAGCGTCATCGCCAAGCGCTGGTCGCGGCCGCGACCAGCGATAACCCGAGGTTCTTCCTCGGCACCGACAGCGCGCCGCACACGCGAGGGAACAAGGAGAGCAGCTGCGGCTGCGCTGGCGTCTACACCGCGCACGCTGCCATCGAGCTCTACGCAGAGGCGTTCGAAGACGCAGGCGCGCTCGACAAGCTCGAGGCCTTCGCGAGCTTCCGCGGACCAGACTTCTACCGGCTGCCGCGACACCAGGAGAAGGTCACGCTCGTGCGCGAGGAGCAGGCGATCCCGGCAGACCTCGCCTTCGGCGATGAGCGCGTCGTCCCGATGCGCGCTGGCGAGTCCACGCGCTGGCGGCTAAGCGACTGAGTCGCAGGCGCCCACTCAGCCGACGACCGACGATCAGCGCTCGACGGCGCCGTAGACCGCCGCGCGCAGCCGGCGCGGGATGCCGAAGTCGAACTCGCGCGCGCGAGTTATAAACAGCGTAAACAGCTCGTTCTTCGGGTCGATCCAAAAGTGCGTGTTGTGGTAGCCGGACCAGCCAAAAGCCCCGACCGGCGTCTTGGTCCCTTCGCCAGCCGCGTCGCGCATGACGAAGACGCTGTAGCCCATGTCCATGCCGCCGCCGTTCACCGGGGCGAAGATGTCCCTGCTCTTAGGGGCTGTCATGCGGTCAATGCTGTCCTGTGAGAGCACCCTTCGGCCCTTGTAGACGCCGCCGCCGACCAGCATCTGACAGAAGCGGGCGTAGTCAGCAGGGCAAGAGATCAGGCCTTCCCCGCCGAAGTGCGCCTCGCTGCTCGGGCTGTAGGTCAGCTCATTCAGCAGGGTAGTGAACCCCTTGATGGTCCCGCCTGGCGGCGGCAGACCCTCGACGACCTGCGCGATCTCGAGGTTAATCCACAGCGGCTGGAGCCGCGCGCGACGATCGTCGTCGAGCACGAAGCTCGTGCTCGACATCTCGAGCGGACCGAAGATCTGCTGCTGCAAATAGTCCGCGAACGACATCCCAGAGAGCACCTCGACCACCCGACCGAGGATCGCCTGGTTCATGCCGTAGAGGAAGTCAGCGCCAGGCTCGAACATCAGGGGCTGCTCCGCTGCGACCTCGCAGAACTCTTGCAGGTCGTTGAATCGAGTCTGGTTGGGATGCGGTAGGTCATAGGCAGGCGGAGCCGGCATCTCCGTGCTGCCGCCGCCCATGACGTAGTAGCCGTACCCAGACCGGTGCGACATGAGGTGCTCAACCAGGAGCGGCTTCATCGCGGGGCGCACACCATCTCCGTCAACGACCTGCAGGTTCGCGAAGCACGGGATGTACTTCGAGACCGGGTCATCGAACGAGAACTTGCCCTGCTCGAAGAGCGTCATCATCGCGACGATGGTGATCGGCTTCGACATCGACCAGATCGGGAATAACGTCTCCGCGGTGATGTCACGGTCGCCGCGCTTACCCGAGTTCTGCACGTGCCGATAAAGCTCGCCGTCCTTACCCGCGACCAAGATCATGTTGCTGCCAGTGACCTCACCATCGATCAGGTCTTTTTGCAGCGCCAAGATGTCACCGGCGAAGCCCGGGTTGAGCCCGTCAACATGAGCGCCCTGCGGCGCGGCAGCGCAACTGGCGAACAACGAGAGAGAGAGGACGTAACAGAGACTGGTGCGCATGATTTATTGGCGCAGAGTGTATAAGCCGAGTCTTACACAGCGCCAGATCTCGCTCCGCGCGATCTCGCGCTGAGCCGGAGCTAGCAGCGAGCCCTCCGACCATGGAAATGAGCGCGGCGTTGGCGTAATCCCGAGCGCGCCCGACCGAGTCATCGTCATCATCCCGCGCGGCGTTCGGCAGCGCGACGGGCAGAGCCCTCCGTCCGCTGAAGCGCACGGCCTCACGATTTTGGCGGGCCCCGCGTCAACGCCCAGGCGGACACCTGAGAAAATCAGGTCCTGCCGGAGTAGGCCTCAGGCCATCGCGCCGGTTCCAAGACCAGGGGCAGACAGCGATAACGAACGAGCCTCGGACAATAAACTGGAGCGGGTGATGAGATTCGAACTCACGACCCTCACGTTGGCAACGTGATGCTCTACCACTGAGCTACACCCGCAACCAGGGGCTCGTCTGCAGGAACCCTACCCCGAAATCCGCAAGACGCGTTTTCGGGCAAAGGGTTGACCCCGTGAACGAGGGCGGACATTCCTAAAGACCAGCACGGTTGAAGTCAAGCCCGCGAATTCGCAGAGGCTGCAAGGTCCGGTATCTTGGCAGGCGACCATTTTCGTATGTCCTCGTTCCCAACGACCATCCCTGAGCTCCTAGACCAGCTCGTCCGCGACCGCGGCGATCAGGTCTTCCTGCCCCGACGAACCGCGCAGGACCACACCCCGATTAGCTTCGGGCGACTGGCCGACGACGTCGACGCGCTGGCGACGGCTCTTCTCGATCTGGGACTCCGGCGCAGCGACCACGTCGGGCTCGTCGCAGAAAATCGCTACGAGTGGCTCCTCATCGACATGGCGCTCGCCAGCATCGGCGTCGTCGATGTCCCGCGAGGCTCGGACACGACACCGACCGAGCTACAGTTCATCCTCGAGCACAGCGGCAGCTGCGCCGCCTTCGCAGAGAACGACAAGGTCGCGGGCGACCTGCTCAAGATGCAGGGCGCGCTGCCCAAGCTGCGCCACGTCATCGTGATGGCAGACGCGACCGACGAAGACGGCGCGCTGGCGCTCGGAGACTTGCTGCGGCGCGGCGCTGATCTTCGAGGAGCGAGGGCTTCAGCGCTGACAGAAGCACGGACAGCGGTCAGGCCCGATGACCTGCTGACCATCGTCTATACCTCGGGGACGACGGCCGAGCCGAAGGGCGTGATGCTGAGCCACGCCAACGTGCTCTCGAACCTCAGCACGTGCGTCGACGTGCTGAAGATCACCGAGCAAGACAGCTTCCTCTCGGTCCTGCCTGCGTGGCACATGTATGAGCGCATCATGGATTACCTCGCGCTCGCGACCGGCGGTCAGCTGACCTACACAGATCGCAGGAAGATCAAAGAAGACCTCCAGTCGGTGCGCCCCACGATCTTCGCGGCGGTCCCCCGCATCTGGGAGATGCTGCATGACGGCATCATCAACACCTCGCTCAAGCTACAAGGCTTGCAAGGCAAGCTGTTCCGTCGCTGCATCGCGGTCTCCCGGCGCGTCGGTGCTGGCAAGGCGTCACTAAACGAACGCCTGCAATTCGCGGTGCTCGATAAGATCATCAACAAGAAGATCCGTAACGGCCTCGGAGGACGACTGCGCCTCTGCGCCAGCGGCGGCGGCGCGCTACCTCGGCACGTGGACGAGACGTTCCTCGGCATGGGCATCCCGCTTCGCAACGGCTACGGGCTGACCGAGACGAGCCCAGTCGCAGCCATCCGCCTACCTCACCAGACCCAGCCCGGCCACATCGGCCCACCGATACCCAAGACGCGCATCGAGGCGCGCCTCGATGACGGCACTGCCTGCGGCGCGAACGAGACCGGCGTGCTCTGGATCAAGGGGCCTCAGGTGATGCGCGGCTACTACGAGAACCCTGGGCGCACCAAGGAGGTGCTGACCGACGACGGCTGGTTCAACAGCGGCGACCTCGGACACGTCGACGAACACGGCAACTTCTGGATCACTGGCCGAGCCAAAGACACCATCGTGCTCGCAGGCGGCGAGAACGTCGAACCCGAGCCAATCGAGACCCTGATCAAGACCTCACCGCTTATCGAGCAAGCCGTCGTCGTCGGGCAAGACGAGAAGGCCCTAGGTGTCTTGATCGTGCCGTCAACCGAGGCCCTCGAGCACGAGATCCCGCGCTCCGACTGGGACACACAGGGCGACGCGCTGCGGAGCGACGCGCTCCGCAAGCTCTATCGAAGTGAACTGGATCGCATCATCACCCGCGAGAACGGCTGCCGCCCGACGGACCGGATCGCCGCCCTCCACATACTGTCAGCGGCGCTGACGCCCGACAACGGCTTGTTGACCCAGACCCTCAAGATCCGGCGCCACGTCATCGGCGAGCGCTACGCCGACCTCATCCGCGAGTTGTTCCGCCGCGACTGAGCGGCAGCGACTGCGGCAGTCCGTCGGGGCGGGGCTGCACCGCGCCGAGCAGCGACGCGAGCCAATCCCCCGCCCCCTCACAGGCAGCTGACAAGGCACTGCCTAACGCCAATCGCGCCGCGATCGCGCAAGCGAGCGCGCAGCCCGTACCACGAACCAGACCACATCGAAGCCGCGGCCGAACAAATCGCGAGGGAGGCCCGCCCGCCCAGAGTTCGTCGACTACATCCTGCCCAACGCTATGGCCGCCCTTATGCAGCACAGCGCCTGCGCCTGCCCGCAACAAGACTGATGGGTCACCGTCGCCGAGCTGCGCGAGCTCCGGAGAGTTCGGAGTGACCAACGTCGCAAGCGGTATGAGCGCGTCCCTGTAAGCCGCAACCACCGACTGGCCGCTGCCCATGCCGCCAGCGGTCGCGGACATCACTGGGTCAACGATCAGCGGGACAGCGCTGACCAACGAACCTAGAGCGTCCGCCACCTCGGCGATCACCGCCGCGTCGCCGACGTAGCCTACCTTGACGGCGGCGACCGGTCCGTCGTGCAGCGCTTCTTCGATCTGCCTGCGCCAGACACGCGCGGAGACCGGCGCGGCAGAGACGAAGCCGCGCAACCCCTGCACCGTCGTGGTGAGCGCAATCGGCAACGGCGCGACGTCGTGCAGCGCGGCGACCGTCGCGTCCACCGTGATGCCAGCGCCACCGCTCGGGTCGAGCCCGCCGAGCAAGAGCACGCGCTTCATCGAGGCCTCCGCACAGGTTCAGAGCGCAACGATCGGGGTTTTGCTGGCGAGACGACGTAGATCGAGCACATGAGGCGGCGGTGAGATGATAGCAGCCGCAGGCTTAAACGAGCTCAATCGTCGTCTTCGCCCAACGTCACGGCGTTCGCCCCGGAAACGCCCATCGCCTTGAGCACGTTTCGCTCCAGGCGCCGCTCTAGGCGTCTGAGCGTCCGCGACTCCGCACAGTCCAACGTGATCGAGCCGCCTGCGACAGAGCCATGCCCACCGCAAGAGCCCTGTTCGCCTTCCATGCCGGCCTTGATGAGAGCCCAGGCGTCACCGCCGACCTCGGTGCGCACAGAGACGCAATAGCTCTGGCCGACCAACCCGCCACAAAAGACTGCTCGCACACCTTCCATGCGCAGGAGCAAGTCCGCGACCTCAGCGACCATCTCTGCGCTCGTCGTACGACCAAGCGAGCAGAGCGTCACTCCGTCGTACAGACGGACCTTTCCGAGGGCGTCCTTCAGGGTGCGGAAATACGCGGCCGGGAGCCTCGGGTTCATGATCGCAGCCAACGCCTTGCGATCCATGTGCTGCGACAAGAACTCGAACACCTCTAAGTCGAGGTCGCTGACGTTGCGTGACAGATCCGCCGTGTCCGTACGCACACCATATGCGAGCGCGGTCGCGGCCTGCCGGCTGGGCGACAACCCCGTGTGCATTAAGTAACTAGCGACCAATGTGCTAGTGGCGCCGATGTCAGGTTGCACGTCCACGAACGCGGTGACCTCCTTGTCGATCGCGGCATCCACGCACTCGTGATGGTCCACCACAATGTCGACAGCGCTCCCCGACGGCAAAAACGTGTGCCCAAATCCCGGCTGCGTATCGACGAGCGCGATGCAGTCGAAATCGCTGAGCTTGATGGTGTCCAAGCGGTCCATCTCGATCTTCAACTCACGCACCATCGCTTGGTTCTCGGCGCGGAGGATCTTCCCTGTAATCGCCAACTTGCTCTCGCAACCTGCTGCTAGCCGCGCGAACTCCTGGAGGCCAACCGCGCCCCCGAGCGAGTCTGGGTCAGGGTTGTGGTGCGTCAACACCAGCAAGCGCTGGCGCGCGCGCAACAAATCGCGAAGCTCAGCTGCGCGGGTTGGGGCTGACTTAGCCAAGGAAGGGTTCATGATCGGGGAAGCGCGCAGGCGCGAGGCCGGGAGTCCGCACTCAAATCAGGCGTAGGGCCGCTCAACCTTTGGTTAGAAGCCATGCTTGTCGAGACAAGACCGCATGCCGGGCATCTCTCCAGGGTTAACAGCAGGGTCCAGTTCAAGCACGACCGGAAGGGCGCTCCCGGCACTTGGTACATAGGAGGCGCACAGGCCGTAGTCTACCCCACCTGCCCCAGGAGGTAGGTAGAGGCCCTCAGGCGAGGCGTCCCCAGCGGTCATCCCCCGCAATCGGCCGCCGAACGACTCCAGCCACTCTCCCTGAGGGTCCCCGAGGACCTGCTCGCGACGCGCACAGAGCGCAGCGTCGTGCCAATAACCGAGGCTGCGGTTCGAGAGATCCGCGTAAATATCATGCAGCGCAGCAACATCGACCACCGACCGCACACTACGGCTCTGCGTAATACAAAAGTCGATGTCTTCGTATCGCTTCATCAAGTCGAACAGCTCGCGACAGGCCCGCTCCACCGCCGCGTCGCGGCCGACGTTTCGCCGCGCTAGCAGCGCTTTCGCCCGCTCCTCACCCCACTCATACCCAGGCGCGCCGAGGTCTTCACATTCAATATCGCCGAGCACCGAGACTACGCCCAGGTCGAGCACTACCAACGGGGCGCCAAGCGTCCGCGCCATGGTGACCGCAGCGCTCACTGCGCGCCGCGCGACCCCTAGCTCTCCCGCAACTTCTGACGAGAAGCTGTTCAGCGGTGATGAATCGCTCAGAGGTCCAGCTGCGCGCACGCCAGCGAATCCAATCGGCAAATCATCAGCCGCCGCCCTTACCGCAGACCAATCCACCGCCCGTGGCCCTGGTGATGCACTCAGCCCCGCAAACCCATTATCGAGCAGCGAAAGTAGCAAATTGCGTGGATCGCTCGGCCCGTGAACCGTGGCCCAGGCCGCCGCTAAAAATCTCTGAATGCGCATGGGGTAGGGTTAGTGAGGGGCTTTCGAAGGTTTGAGGACGAACGCTACCTTGCAATTGTCTTCACGACCGAGCCCAAGCCAATAACTGATCCCTCCCCATGACCAGAAGCCTCGTTTTTCCAGCCGCGATGCTGCTCCTGTGCGGCCTCGCCGGATGTCGGGCCCAAGGAGGGAACCGTGACTTGCGCAACGCGATCACCAAGCTGGAGCAACAGATGCAAAACGTCGATCGCTACCTTACGGAGCTTGAGCGCAAGTCAGAGACGCGACGCGACGAGGACCAGAGCAAAGACGAAGAAATCCGCAAGCTGAAAGCGCTCCTCCGCACCCAAGAAGAGACGCTGACGCGGCAGATCAACGAGCTCAAGAGCGACCAGAAAGCGCTCGAGGAGGCCAAGGCAGCAGGCCAACGTGAGCACCAACAAGCGCTCGCAGAGAAACAGGCCGAGCTCACCAAGGCCCAGTCCGAGTTCGAGCGGTCGCGGCGCGAGCCGCCGGCCTCGGCCGACGGCGCAGAAGCGCCGCCAGCGGCAAAAGAGCCAGACAGCCGCAAACTCCCCAGCCCGAAGCAGCCGGCTGCCGCGGAACCAGGGCGTGGCACCAACGACAAAGGGCTCAGCGTCGAGAACAAGGCGTTGAGGGGTCGCATCGCGGAGCTCGAATCGCGCATGGCCGACATGCAGCGCCAGCGCAGCGCGCCCCCGGCCGCGCCAGCCAACCCCGGCGGCGGCGCCAGTAACGTCCAAGTCTATGGCAGCGGCAGCACCCTGATCATCCACGCCGACCAAGGAAGCGTAAACGTGCACGTCAACGACAAGGGGGTCTCGGTGTCTCCTAGCCCCTCAACCCCAGCGCAGCCCAAGGGCAAGCAGCCGCCCAAGAGCAGCGCCAGCGGCGCTTAGCGCTCCAGCTTTAAACGCGCTACTTGCTCACGCCAGCGGCGCCGCGGCGCAGCCAGAAGTATTCGTTGTAAGGGCGGTCATCGGTGATCTTGACGCTTGGGTCGGCAGGCAACATTGACTCAAGCGCGACGAAGCGCTGCGGATCCAAGATGAATCGCCAGCAGGTCTCGAGATCTTGAACCTGACCTTCGGTCGCAGCCTTGCCCCACCAGAGCATGTCGGCGCGAGCCGCAGCAGGCATGCGCGCGACCGCCTCTTCAATCGTCGGTCGCGCCAACGGCTGGAACGACGCGATCAGGTGGAGGCCGCGCGCCTGTAGCTCATACGGCGCTTCGACCCCCTCGGGCGTCGGGCGAAACGACTCGATGATCTGCAGATGAGGGAACGCGTCATTAAGCGTGTTGATTACCGCCTTCGCGATCTGCTTCTCGCCGCCAGGGAACCACTGCTGCAAGACGCCCGTCGGGGTCAGACGTTGCTTGAGAACGTCATAGAACTCCGTCGAGTAGAGCAGGCTCGAACCTCCAGCCTCAACCGGCGGCGGCGGGTCGATCGTAATGAGGTCGAACTTCTCCTCGGTCCGCGCCAAAAATCGCCGACCGTCGTCGACGACTACGCGCGCGCCAGGTCTCGCGAGGTGCTCCTCCGCGTCGTCCCAGAAGAAACCAAACGACTCGACGACGCTCGGCACCAACTCGACCGCCGTCGCCTTACCAGGCCAAGACAGCAGGGACCGAAACGTCGTCCCCATACCGAAACAGATCACGCACGTCGACTTCGGCATCTCCCCGCGCATCACCAGCGGCAGGTGCGCCATCACCATCGTCTCGGGGACGAGCTCGGTGATCCCAACCCCGTTGACGAGCAGGCGCTTCTTCATGCCTTCGCCGAACGCGACGACGCTCGCGGTTGCGTCACGTTTGACCTCAGCGTTCTTGACCTCGGCGCTCATATAGAGCGCTGGATCTTCATGCGTCCGTGTGCTGAGTAGGGCCACGATCAACGCGGCCGCCGCGGCGATCTTGACCGCCAGGTCCGACGCGCTCTTACGCGCGGTGACGCCGAGTAAGAACAGCGGGTAGACCAAAGCCATCGAGAGCAGAGACCACTTGACGCCGAACCACGGCAAGAGCACGTAGCCGCTGAAGAGCGGGCCGAGGATGCAGCCGAGCACGTTGACCGCGTAAGCAGCGCCGGCGGCGCTAGGCTCGCCCCGCGCGTGCTCATCGACGAGCTGCGGGGTCAGATATCCGAGCAGCAAGGAGATCGGGAAGATGCTCACCAGCACTAAGAACTGCAAGTCGTGCCAGCGAGGGTCGTTGCACACCAGCGGCAAGAGCGCCGCCAAGGCCAACATCGGCAGCAACGTCGAAAGTTCCGCAGCGCGCCCGCTGCGCAAGTGCCGCCGATAGAGCGCCGAGCCGACCCAAGTCGCCAATAGGTAGGTCGTCAAGACCGCCGCGAACGCGTAGATGTTGGTCTTCAGGACCGGCGTGAACGCGCGCGTCCAGACGACCTCCATCGCCATCGACGTGAACCCAGTCGCGAACAAGAGTGATAGCCGCAGACCCCGGCCAGGCCGCGCGGCGAGGTCCTGGCTCGCGCTGTCAGGCGTCTGCGCGAGCAAACGCGGCGCTTGCTCTTCGCCGCCACCTCCGGCGATCCGCGGCATCAAGAGCGCGACGGCTCCGATCACCGCGTTGATCGACGCAGCCACCAGCAGGGTCTGCCGGAAGCCGAACAGCTCAATGAGCACTAGCGCGGTGGTCAGCGCGCCCGCCATCGCGCCGATGACGTTGCCGAGGTAGAGGTAGCTAAAGGTCTCCTCGTCGCCCTTGGTCGCCCTACGCAAGAACGCCATCATTAGCGGGAAGGTCGCGCCCATGAGCGTCGTAAAGACCAAGATCGACAGCGTGATGACCAAGGCCGACGCGCCGAGGTAAGACGCTGATGACGCCTCGCCGAGCCCTCGAAGCCATGCCTCGCCGCGGTCAAAGGCCCATGGCACGACCAAGGCGCCCGCACCGATGCCGAACTCAGCGATACCGTAAGCGATCGCGGCAGCGCCCGCCGAGCGCTTGGTGAGCGCGTTGCCGACGCGGCCGCCCAACCACGAACCCAGCGCGAGGCCGAGCATGAAGACGCTCAACACCACCGACAACACCGGCGTCACGATGCCGAAGTCTGCGAACGCGAGGCGCAGCCAGACGACCTGATAGAGCAGGCCGCAGAAGCCAGACGCGACGAACAGCAAGAATGCGATTGGGCGGAGCACTTGACCTTCTTATCGACAATCGAGCGGGTTGAGCCGAGGAGTCTAGCCGGGCCGCGCGGTTACGCCCGCGTGTTTCCCACCGCAAGGGCGACTCACTACCCAAACGATGCCAGTAATTCCTGGAGACGCTGCAGCGCGCGCATATGCAGCGAGCGCACCGTGACCTCCTTGTCATAGCCGAGCTCCGGCGCGATCTCCGCGAAGCTCTTGCCCTGGAACAGGCGCAGCTCGATCACGCGCTTGTGCTTGTCGCTGAGCTGCCCGAGCGCTGCGTCAAGAGCTCCGCGCAGCTCTTGGAAGCGAACCAGCATGCTCTGTCGTTCGACCTTGTCGTCAGCGAGGTGCTCCCGACCGCCAGCCTCGTCAAGGTCACCGAGGTGCTTGACGTTGCCTCCGCCGCGCTTCTTGGCGCGGGCGCGACGCCAATAGTCTTTCAGTTTGCGGTCAGCGATGGTCCGCACCCACCCGCTAAAGGACGCGCCCGGCTCGACGTGAAAGTCCCCGATATCGCGGAACACCTGGAGCATCACCTCCTGCTGCAGGTCGTCATAGCTCTTATCCGCAGGCAGAGTCTGGCCGTAGCAGACCTCAGCGACCCACTTAGCGACCTTCTCTTGGAGGTTCGACCAGGAGATCTCTCCGTCTTCGCCCTGCACGTTCTGCACGTGCTTGAGGGTGCTCGACAAATCATCCTCAGGCCGCTTGTCATCCTCAGGTGGCGTCGGCGTCATCGATCCAACAATATCGCAGGACCGAACGGCGCGCACCGTCATCTGTCGAAGGGCGCACAATCACCGATCGCGCGACATCAGACCGTTCGTTAGTGTCGGAGATCCATGATGGAACAAACGCGCATCGGCATCGTCGACATGGGCTCCAACGCGATCCGCTTCATGATCGCGGAGGCTAGCGGGACCGAGCACCGCATCGTCGAGAGCCACCGCTTAGCCGTGCGACTAGGTCTTCCAGTCTTTCAGAGCGGGAAGATCCCAGACGCGACGATCGCCGACATCGTCGACGCGTTCCGACGATTTCGCACCAGCTGCGATCATCAAGGGGCGCAGCTGCGACGGGCGATCGCGACGTCCGCCATGCGCGACGCCCGAAACCGCGACCTGCTAGTCGACCGGGTCCGACAAGCATCAGGCTTCGAGATCGACGTGATCTCCGGAACGCAAGAAGCCTATCTGCTCAAGCTTGGGGTCGAGACCAAGCTTGATCTCAGCCAAGGTCGATCGGTGCTTGTCGACGTCGGCGGAGGCTCAGCAGAGGTCGTCGTCGTCGACGACGGCGCGATAGCCAGCGCCAACTCCTACCGACTCGGCGCGCTGCGAATGCTGGAGCAGTTCAAGGACGCGGACGACGAAGACTTCGTCGACCTGATGAAGAAGCACCTCCGCGGCCTCGATCACCGGATCGCAGAGAGCCTCGACGGCGACAAGATCGACCGCTATGTCACGGTCGGCGGCAACATCGAGAGCCTCGCCGACCTCGTAACGGAGCAGATCGGTCACCGCCAGAAGAACAATATCGACGCCTGCCCGATCAGCGAGCTCAACGATGTTGTCCTCGAGCTCGCCGAGATGAGCGTCGACGAGCGCATCGAGCGACACCGACTGCGGACCGACCGCGCCGACGCTATCGTGCCCGCGGGCATCGTCTACACGCACCTCGGCAAACTCGCGCGGTCCAAGCACGCGCTTGTCCCGCGCGTCGGCGTCAAGGAGGGGCTGCTAGTCGAGGTCATCCAAGGGCGTAAAAAACACTTCGCCGCCGAAGACCACGTCGACGTCGCGCTAGGGTCGTGCCGAGCCCTCGGCAAACGCTTTCATTACGAAGCGGAGCACGCGGAGTCGGTGCTGCGACTCGCGCGACAACTATTTGATCAGACCACGGAGCTACACGGCCTCGGCGACCGCGCGCGCGTCTTGCTAGAGGCCGCGGCCCTGCTCCACGACATCGGCGCCGCGATCAACATCGACGGACACCACAAGCACTCACAATATCTGATCGAATCAACAGAGATCGTCGGTCTCGGCAGCTACGAGCGCCACCTCGTCGCCATGGTCGCCCGATATCACCGCAAGGCGGCGCCATCACGTGACCACGACGACTTCATGGCGCTGAGGCGACGCGATCGCAGCATGGTCGAGCGGCTCGCAGCCCTGCTTCGGCTCGCTGAGGCCCTCGATCGGCAGCACGCCGGCGTGATCCGCTCGATCGAAGTCTCCATAGACAATCAGCAGCTCAGCCTGCTACCGACGCTGACGCCGGACCACAGCACGAGGCTGACGCTGGAAGCGAAAGCCGTCGCGCACAAGGGCGCGCTCTTCACCCAACTGTTCGGGCTCACGCCTGTCTTGCTCGCGCCGTGACCCACACGCCTCGCATGAAGCACCATGGCTGACCTCACCGAGTATGAGTTCAAACTCCGTGCGCGCGGACACCTCGAAGTGGCCGCGATCGACGCGACCCTGCGTGATCTCAGCGTGGTGTGTAAGCACGCAGAGTCACGGCGACACTCAGACACCTACCTGGACGACAAAGCAGGCTCGCTCCTCCGCGGTGGCGTGGGCCTGCGCCTGCGCCAAAGTCATGAGGGCCGGACGCTCACCTGCAAGACTCGCGGTGAGATCAAGGGCGGCATGCACATACGCCGGGAGGTCGAGGCCGCCTGGGAGATGGAAGAGCTTCCGCGGCTAGCAGAAGACCTGCCGGATGAGATCCGCGAAGCCGTGGAACCATTTATCCTCGGTCGCGCGCTGCGACCGCTGCACCGCCTCGTGGTCACGAGAGAGGCCCGGACGCTCGCAGATGGCGGCAAAGACCTGTGCGAGCTCGCGATCGACTCGGTCGAGGCGCACGCGAACAGCCGCGTCGCGAAGTTCCAGGAGATCGAACTTGAGGTGATCCATGACGCAAAGACCTGCGAGCGCATCGCGCATGACCTGCGCGCGCGGCTACCCGTCGACTTCGTGACAGACAACAAGCCGACATATGCCGCGTCGCTGTTAGGCCTGGAGCAGCAATCGATGAGCGGACGGCTGAAGAAACGTCGGGAGCGCGGGCGCGAGCTCGCAGGCGCTGCGATCCCGCGGCAGCTCCTCCGCAGGCTCAAGCAAATGCGTGGCTACGAGGCCAAAGTACGCAGCGGTGACGACCCCGAAGACCTCCGCAAGATGCGGATTGCCATCCGGCGTGCGCGCAGCTTAGCGAGCGCGGCCCACGAGCTCTGGCCAAAGGAGGCGGCGGAAAACATCCTCACCGAGCTCACAGACGCGGGCCGGCGGCTGGGCGAAGTCCGCGACCTCGACGCGACGCTAACACAGATGCAAAGCAGCCCGACCGCGCTGCCGCAAGAGCTGCGAGAAGGCGTCGAGCGCGCGGCCCAATGGGTCCGGCGACAGCGAGCGAATGCCCACGAACGCGTGCAAGTATGGTTACGGAGCGACGAGCGCCAAAACGCCGGCGACCAGCTGGAGCAGAACGTCACGCGACTCGACGACCGCAGTCCAATCGCAGCAGAGGCGATGAAGCGCGTCGCCCCCAAGCTGCTCGCAACCGAGATCGCGGCCTTACGGGCACAGGTCTCATCGATCTCTGAGGACCTGCCAACCGAATCCATGCATCGACTGCGGCGCGCGGCAAAGCGCGCACGCTATCTGGCCGAGGAGTTCGTCGATCTCCCGGGCATGAGCTACCGCAAGTCATTACACGCTCTCGTGCGAGTGCAGCGGCGGCTCGGGACGGTGTGTGACCACGAGCTCGCGAGCCACCGACTGGCAGGGTGGGTGCGCGCGGCGGCAGCCGACAACGCCGACGGAGCATCGGTCGCCGCGGCGCTCGGGGGACTCTCGACCGCGCACGCGGCTGCGGCCGCTGCCGCCCGCGAGCAGGCCCGAGAAGCGCTCGGATGCCTCAACAGGAAGCGGACCTGGAAGCACTTCCCTCGAGCATAGTCGATTTGGCAGCTAGCGCCATTTTGACATGTTTCGGCCCCAGAGACTGGTCGCTAAATTACCTCGTAATTAATTGCATTAAATATGCTTATGTAATTTTCGCCATCCTGGCACATGGCTTGCAATCCTTGGTCAAGTAACCCAAGGAGACTTATCCATGATGCTGAAATCCAAGAACCTATCCCGCCAGCGCCGCGACCCTTTCGAGAACCTGTTCGACCACCTGTTCGCGGACACGCTCGCCGATCGACATACCAACGAGGACCGCGGACCGCGGACCAACATCGCTGAGAGCGAAGGCAGCTACGAGTTCTCGTTCGAGCTGCCCGGCGTGACAGAATCCGACATCCAGGTGCAACTACACGACAAGGTCTTGTCCGTGACCGCGCGCCGCGCTGACGCGCGCGAAGCCGACGAGGGCGAGCCAGAGAAGCAATGGCACCGCGTCGAACACCGCTACGGCGAGACTTCGCGCGCCATATCGCTGCCTAAGGACGCCGCCGAAGAGGGCATCGAAGCAGTACATAAGCACGGCGTGCTGACGGTCACCGTGTTGAAACAGACTGCAGCGCAGCCAGCGAAGATCGCCGTGCGCGCGGAGTAACGTCCGCCAAGGATGCACCACGTCGCGATCAGACTCCGTGACTGGTAGCCTGCAGACGTGATCACTGCTGTGCAGCGCGTAGAGAGAGCCCGCGTATTGGTCGACGGCGAGACCGTCGGGACCATTGGCCGCGGGCTCTTACTGTTCGTCGGCGTGGAGCAAGGCGACACGCTGGCGGACGCGGAAGAGACAGCCCGCAAAGCCCTCAACCTCCGCGTGTTCCCGAAGGACAAGCCGACAGACCTGTCCGTAAAAGACGTCGCCGGCGGCTGCCTCGTCGTCAGTCAATTCACGCTCGCAGCAGAGTTACAGCGCGGCAACCGCCCTGACTTCACGGCGGCGGCGGCGCCTACGGTAGCGCGGCCCATCTATGAGCGGGTCGCAGAACAACTGCGCGCCAGCGGCGTCGACGTCGCCACCGGCCGCTTCGGCGCCGCGATGCAGGTCGAACTCACCAACGACGGCCCGATGACCTACCTGCTGTGCGTGCGCGGAGGTAGAGCTAGACCGCGCGCAGAGCTATCGAGTTGATCAACCGCGCCAAGGCCGCGAGCGCGCGCAGGGTCAGGCCAACCCAAGGCCGTCCATGTCTTCTTCCTCAAATCCGAGGTAGTGACCCAACTCGTGATAGAGCGTTATCCGGACCTGCTCTTCAAGCTCAGCTCTCGTCGCCGACATGCGCTCGAGGTTGCGCTGAAAGAGGTAGATGCGATTCGGGCTCATAGCGCCCTCGAACTCATCCGCTTCTGAGAGCGGCACGCCATCGAACAGACCGAGCATGTCGGGGGAAACCTCGCCGAGCCTGTCAGCCTCCACGAGATCAAGCGACGGCAGGGCATCGACGATCACCGCGACCCGATCCAAGCTCTTTCGGAACTGGCGCGGCAGCGCGCGGACAGCGCGTTGCACCTGCTGGTCGAACTCAGCTCGGGTCACCCGGGTGGGGATCACATACTTGTCAGGGACCGCGGTTGCCGCGCGCTCAAACAGCCCGCCGGCCTCTTCGAGGTGTCCACGGCGCTCAAGCAGACAGCCCGCCACGACGTCGGCGTCAGCGAGGCCGTCGGGTAGCGCTCGCGCTTCGCGGACGGCCTCCTCGGCCTCTTCAAACCGCCACTGCAGGAACAGGCTCATCGCCAACCAGCACCGCGAAGACGGACAATCAGGGTCCGATCGAAGCACCAAGCGGAACTGCTGCTCAGCCTCGCGCGCCATGCCCATCCCCAGCAACGCGTCTCCCTTCAAGAACGTCAGGTCTGAAGCGATGCCGCGGCCTGCCTTAGCAGCCGCGTCAATTGCGACGATCGCGTCCTCAAGCTCGCCGTCGGCGAGCATCTTCTCGATGTCTCTGATGACAGGGTCCGAGCCAACGCCGGCGTCAATATCCGGGGGCACAATGCCCTGGGGCTCGATGTCCATGAACAGAGTCAATCAGCAGAGGTCCGGGCTGTCGACCGCACATCGCGCAGATATCAACTCTTGCGAAAGTGACCCCGTAAGGTTCGCTCGCCAGCAAGACACGACCACCCGCGCATCCAAGCTCTGACTCTCGCGCACCGCCCGCCCAACCAAGGGAGGAAGACAGCTCTAGATCTCGAGGAGGCCTTCCCGGATCGCGAGCCGCGCGAGCTCCGCTGACGAGTGACAATTGAGCTTGCGCTGGAGGTTCTCCCGGTGCTTCTTGACCGTCCCGACGGACAAATCCAGCGCCGACGCGACCTCCTTGTTCGCCTTGCCGATGGCCAGCAGTTGGAACACCTCGCGCTCCCGCGGCGTCAGGACAACCAGCGGCGAAGCCTCATCCGGCAGCGCCGCGTCTCCGCGAACGGCGCGGGCCATGAAGCCATTGGCCACCTTCGGTGACAAATAGGAGTCCCCGCGTACGATCGCGTCGATCGCCAGCGTCAGTTCCGCCGGATCGCTGTCTTTAGAGAGGTAGCCATCAGCCCCGGCCCGCAACGCCTGCTGCACGAACTTCATCCCTTCGTGCTGCGACGCCATCAAGACCCGAGTCTGCGGAGATGCGCTCTTGATCGGTGCGACTGCATCTAACCCCGACATCCCGACCATCGTGATATCGAGGATGACGACGTCAGGCCGGAGCGCTCTGACCAGCTCTACCCCCTTGCGAGCGTCGCCTGCGTCCCCGATCACCTCAAAGCGCGTGACACCATCTAAGAGCGCCTTAAAGGCCGCCCGCACGATGGCCTGGTCATCGATGAGGACGATCTTGATCTGGTTCGCGTCTTCCATGACTAATGTTCCTTGTAGCCTTGCTCTGACCTACCAGCCGCGCCCGGGGGGACGATGAGCAGGGGCGGCGGTAAGCCGATGCGGAAACTGGCGCCTCGCTCACTGCTGGCGAGGGTGATCGTGGCGCCGTGCGCCTCGACCACCTTACGGGCGAAGGCGAGACCGATGCCCGTCCCGTGGTCCTTGAAGCTGCGAAACGGCTTGAAGACCTCGTCGCGGCGGTCCGCGGGCACGCCCGGACCGTCGTCGGAGACCTCGATACAGACCCCCGCGTCACGTCGACTCGCGCTAATGCGAACACTGCCAACGCCGCCGCAAGCGTCCGCCGAGTTCCTGAGCAGGTTCGCGAAGACCTCCGAAAAGAGCTGCCGATCGACGCGCAGGCTCAATCGATCATCAACGTCGACGTCGACCTGCATCCCGATGAAAGGGCCGTATGCGCGTGAAGCAGCCACCGCGTCATCGACCAAACCTCGCAGCGCAGCCGGTGCAGGCTTCAACATCAAGGGCTTAGCGAACGAGAGCGTCTCACCCAAGAGGCGCTCGATGCGCGCCAAGCTGCTGACAAACTCATCGATGAGCACGCCGTCTTCGACTCCGAGCTTGTCTCCAACCGCGCTGACCGCGTGGCGTAGACCAGTGATCGGCGTCTTAATCTCGTGACTCAAGACGGAGGCCGACTCCCCGATCTCGGCGAGGTTCTTCAGCAGCTGCAGCTCGCGTTGCTGCGCCTCGTCCCGCTGCCGAAGCAAGCGAACGTGCCGTAAACCTCGGTCCACGACTTGCAGCAATCGGTCCTTCGTCACTGGCTTCTGAATGTAGTCAAACGCGCCCTCGCGGACCGCCGCCGACGCGGTCTCTAGATTAGGTTCGCCAGTGATGAGGATCACCGGCTCCTGGCACCCGCGGTTCTTGACCACCTCATGAAGGACGCGGAGCCCGTCATATTCCGGCATGACAATATCTGTAATCAGGACCTCGAATCGCCCGGGGTACAGGTGCTCTTGGGCCTCGGCGAAACTCTTCGCCCGACACACCTCTAGACCGTGGCGTTCTAGAAAACGCGCCAAGGTCGCCAACAGGCGTTCTTCGTCATCGATCAGGACCGCTCGTGCCATGTGGTCTCACCAATGCTGCGCTCGCACAGCGCGCTTATTACACACCCCTGAGCATCCGAGCGACAGTCGGTGATGGTGCGAATGATCGCAGGGGCCATTGGGCGTATGTGGCAAACATGCCGACCTACATACCGCGGCAACAAACCGGAGCGGAGCCCGCCATAGACTGCCAAGGTCACCTCCCGGCCGCAGACCTGACCAGAGCCCTCCAACCCGCACCCAAGCGACGGCCCAATCAGGACCAGCCGAAGCGCCTAGAAAGCCGATAGATGAAGCGCCGCACTTCGGTGGCATCCGATCAAACCCGATCCAACCGCGCCCGGTCACATCGATCGACCACGCGCACACTGCTTCGCCCATAGCATGGACATTTCCGCGCCTCCAAGGACCGTCGCTCACAAGTTCGGCGGCAGCAGTCTCCGCGACGCAGAGCGAATCAGCCGCGTCGTCGAGATCATTCAGGACGTCGAGGGGCGCCAAATCGTGGTGGTCTCGGCCATGAGCGGGGTCACTGACGCGCTGATCGAGATCGTCCAGTTGGCGAGCGAAGGAGCCGGCCCCGAGTCTTGGCAAGAGCGCGCAATCGAGCTCGAGCAACGGCACATCACCACGACCCAAGAGCTGCTCGGCGACAACAGTAGAGCTGTCAATGAGCAGCTCGCTGAGGAGTTCACGGGGCTACATGAGCTACTGAATGCGCAGTCGCTAGTCGGCGCTGTCTCAGCAGACCTGATGCAACTGATCTCCGGACTGGGCGAGATCTGGTCATCCATGATCGTTAACAGCGTGCTGCGAGATCGAGGCTCTGACAGCACGTGGCTGGACGCCCGCAGGGTGCTGGTCGTCAGAGGCACAGAGCTCGGCGCATCCGTTGACTGGCGGGCGACCCGAGACCGTCTGCAGGAATGCTACAAGTCGCGAAGTCAAGTGACGGTCATCTCTGGCTATGTCGCGCGCACGCCCGAGGGCAGAGTCACGAACCTCGGGCGCAACGGCAGCGACTTCTCTGGGGCGATCTTCGCGTCTTTGTTTGAAGCAGAGGAGCTGCACGTCTGGAGCGATGTCGATGGCGTGCTCTCCGCAGATCCCCGGATCGTCCCAGACGCCATCGAGATCCCGAAGCTCTCCTATTCCGAGGCTTGCGAGCTGGCCTACTTCGGCGCGAAGGTCTTGCACCCGCAGACGATGGCTCCAGCGATCGAAAAAGGCATCTCGATCGTCGCGCGGAACTCCTTCGACCCATCGCACCCAGGCACGCGCATCGCCGCAGAAGTCGAAGCCGAGCCCCTCGTCAAAGGCGTCAGCACCTACACGGGGCTGGCGATCCTCAACCTTGAGGGCGCTGGCATGATCGGCGTGCCCGGCACGGCCCAACGTGCCTTCTCTGCGCTAGAGCAAGCAAAGGTCTCCGTCGTAATGATCTCGCAGGGCTCCTCAGAACACTCGATCTGCGTCGTCATCCGCGCCGAAGACGCGGACGTCGCCGAGCACTCCGTGCGGCGCGCGTTCATCAACGAGCTCAGCAACGGCCAAATCAGCGATGTTAAGATCGAGCACGGCATCGCCGCGCTCGCGGCCGTCGGGGACGGTATGGCAGGGCGCCCCGGAGTCGCCTCACAAATGCTGGCCGCGCTCGGCAGAGCCAACGTCAACGTGCGCGTCATCGCGCAGGGCTCCTCAGAGCGCAACATCTCAGTAGCCCTCGATGAACAGAGCGCGCAACGAGCGTTGCGGGCCGTGCACGCTGGCTTCTACCTGTCAGCGCAGACAATCTCCGTCGGCGTCATCGGCCCTGGCAACGTCGGGCGCGCCTTCTTAAAGCAGCTGCAAGACGCGCGCGATCAACTGCTGGAGCACAACAACCTCGACCTTCGCGTCCGCGCCATCTCAGGCTCTCGAAAGATGGCGCTCTTAGATGAGCAGCGCGGCGGCGATGAAATCGCCCTCGACCAAGACACTGACCTAGACGCCCTCACGGCGCACGTACACGCTGAGCACCTACCCCACGCGGTCATCATCGACTGCAGCGCTTCGGACGCGGTCGCTGATCGCTACGACGCGTGGCTGCGCGCTGGCATCCACGTAATCACGCCAAACAAGCACGCCGGCGCCGGACCGATCGAGCGCTACGAGTCACTGCAGCAACGATCCGCGCGCTTTTGCTACGAGGCGACGGTCGGTGCGGGCCTGCCGATCATCACCACGTTGCGCGATCTCATCGACACCGGCGACCGCGTATTCGCGATCGACGGCATCCTCTCGGGTACTCTGGCCTACTTGTTCACGAGCTTCGACGGGACCAAACCCTTCTCGGCGCTAGTTAGAGAGGCGATGGAGCGCGGCTTCACCGAACCCGATCCGCGCGATGACCTGAGCGGCCTCGACGTCGCCCGCAAGCTCGTCATCCTCGCGCGCGAGAACGGCTGGCGCACCATCTTAGAAGATGTGCAGCTCGAGTCGCTCGTACCCGCTGCGCTGCGAGGCATCTCAAAGAGTGAGTTCCTGGACCGTCTCCCTGAGCTCGACGCGCAGCTCGAAGCGAGGCGAACCGCCGCGCGCACGCGCGGCTGCGTCCTTCGTTACATCGCCCGGCTCGAGTCAGGCGGCTCAGCCTTCGTCGGGCTGACCGAAGTCCGCGAAGGCGATGCGCTGTCGAACATCCTACCCACCGACAACGTCGTGCAGTTTACAACGGCGCGCTACCGCGAGAACCCGCTGGTGGTCAAGGGTCCAGGAGCAGGCCCTGACGTTACCGCGATGGGTATCTTCGCGGACCTGCTGCGGGTAGCTAGCACGCTGGGGACCAACCCATGAAGACCGTGACCGCTGTCACCGCGACCGCGCCGCCGTCGATCGGCAACTGCGCAGCGGGCTTCGACGTCCTTGGGCACTCACTTGAGGGCCCGACGGATCGCGTGACGTGCACTCGCGCTGAGCATAGCAGCGTCACGGTCACGTCGGTCCAAGGCACGACGGCATCGTTACCGCGTGATCCAGAGCGCAACACCGCGAGCCGCGCCGTGCTCGAGCTTCGCAGGCTCGGCGGCTTCGAAGACCTCGGGATGACGCTCCAGATCCACAAGGGGATCCCGCTCGCGTCCGGCATGGGCGGCTCCGCCGCGTCGTCAGTCGCCGCAGTGATCGCCGCCAACGAGCTGCTCCCGACCCGCCAACCCGTTGACGTATTGTATGCAGCTGCCTGCGCCGGAGAGGCTGCCGCGAGCGGCGCTCCTCACGGCGACAACGTCGCGCCGTGCCTACTCGGCGGCTTGGTCATCGCTCCAAAGGAGGGCGCGCCGGTGTCTCTGAGCGTCCCCGATTGGCTCCACGTCGCGCTCGTCCACCCACACGTCGAGCTTGAGACCCGCGCGTCGCGCAGGGTGCTCAACCAACCCTTCGAGCTCTCCACGATCACGGCTCAGACAGAGGCGCTCGCGCTGATGCTCGCTGGCTGCGCCAGCGGCGATGTGGACTTGCTTCGTCGCGGATTGCGCGACGTATTGGTGGAGCCGAGGCGCGCGCCGTTGATACCAGGGTTCGCCCAAGTCCAGCAAGCAGCCCTTGGCGAAGGCGCGCTGGGCGCAAGCATCGCAGGCGGCGGCCCGAGCGTCTTCGGCTGGTTCCGATCACGAGAAGCGGCAGAGCGTGGCGGCGCTGCGATGCAGCGGGCGTTCGCGGGAAGTTCCTTAACGAGCGACGTGTTCATATCACCCGTCGCTGGCCCGCGCGCGAGGATCGAAGCATGCAAGTAGTGAGCACTCGCGGCGCGGGCCCTGTCCCGCTCGCCGACGCCATCGCCAAGGGTCAGGCCCCGGACGGCGGCCTGTTCATGCCGCCGCTCGCCGCGCGCCAGGCGGAGCCATGGGGCGAGACCTTACGCGCGCGTGCGACCAGCGCGCTCGAGCCCTTCTTCGCCGGTGACAAGCTCTACGACGCACTCCCAGAGATCATCGCAGACAGCTTCACCTTTGACGCGCCGACCCGATGGATCGAGCCTGACACGGCGCTGCTTGAGCTCTTCTGGGGACCGACCGCGGCGTTCAAGGACTTCGGCGCGCGATTCCTAGCTAACTGCCTCGTTCGGCTCCGTGAGCCAAACCGCGAGCAGACGGTGCTCGTCGCGACCTCTGGCGACACGGGCGCCGCGGTGGCCGCCGCCTTCCACCGACGTCCCGGGTTCCGCGTCGCGGTGCTATACCCCGACGGCCGCGTCTCACCGCGCCAGGCGCACCAGCTCGGCGCGTTCGGCGACAACGTCACCGCCTACCGCGTCGCCGGGTCGTTCGACGACTGCCAAGCCATGGTGAAGGCGGCGTTCGCCGACGACGCGCTCAGCGAGGAGCACGGGCTCGTGTCAGCCAACAGCATCAGCCTCGGTCGGCTGCTGCCGCAGATGAGCTACTACGTCCACGCGTCATTGACGGCCGTCGCCGCAGGGCGTGGCGCGGCGAACTTCGTCGTACCTACCGGCAATCTCGGCAACGCGCTCGCCTGCCTGCTAGCGCGCGAAGCGGGCCTCCCGATCGGCGACGTAGTATTGGCGACCAACTCAAACCGCGTGCTCCCCGACTTCCTCTCTACGGGTCGCTATGAGCCGACTACGAGCCTCGCGACGCTCGCCAACGCGATGGACGTCGGCGCGCCGAGCAACCTCGAGCGGCTCCGGGACCGGTTCTCTACGCCGGCCGAAGTGGTGCGTGCAGACTGGGTCGATGACGACGACATCCGCGCGACGATCCGGCGGACATATGCACAAACCGACGAGGTGGTGTGCCCTCACACCGCCTGCGGCCTGGCGGTGCGCGAGCGCCTCCGCGACGCCGGCGATGAGCAGGCCTGGATCGTCGCCGCGACGGCGCACCCGGCGAAATTCGCCGAGGTGGTCGAGCCGCTCGTCGGCGCTCCGACAGCGATACCGCCGGCGCTCGCGGCGCTCCTGGCGCGGCCAAGCCACGCCTGGCCGCTGGCGCCGTCGACTGACGCGCTCCGGATCGCCCTGCGCCAAGCCTGAGGACGCCGGAGCGTCCAGGGTGCCTCCGCCCGAGCATTCGGTATAAAGGACGCGGCGATCCGCGGCCGCGTTGGCCGACCGCCGCTGCCAATATGAGCGACTCCGTATTCACCGGCTGCATGCCGGCTCTGATGACCCCCTGCACCGCGCGCGGCGGCGAGCGTGCGCCCGACTTCGACGCGCTCGTCGAGAAGGGCAAAGAGCTCGTCGACGCCGGCATGAGCGGCGTCGTCTACTGCGGCTCGATGGGAGACTGGCCGCTGTTGACAGACGAGTGGCGAATGGAAGGCGTCAAGCGGCTCGTCGACGCCGGACTCCGGGTCATCGTAGGCACCGGCGCCGTCAACACGAAGGCTGCCGTCGCGCACGCAAGCAACGCCGCCGAGGTCGGCGCGGCGGGGCTGATGGTCATCCCTCGTGTACTCTCACGCGGGACCTCAGCCACTGCTCAGCGCGCGCACTTTGAGGCGGTCCTCGCCGCCGCACCTGGCCTCCCCGCGGTCATCTACAACAGCCCCTACTACGGCTTCGAGACTCGGGCCGACCTGTTCTTCGCGCTGCGTGAGCGCCACAGCAACCTCGTCGGGTTCAAAGAGTTTGGTGGGGCCGCTTCGCTGACCTACGCCGCCGAACACATCACCAGCGGCGACGACGCGCTGACCCTCATGGTCGGCGTTGACACCCAAGTCGTACACGGCTTCGTAAGCTGCGGCGCGACCGGCGCCATCACCGGCATCGGCAACGCGCTGCCCGGGCCAGTCCTGCACTTGGTAGACCTCTGCCAGCGAGCCCAAGCCGGCGACGATGCCGCGCGGCGGCGCGCCGACGAGCTCAGCGCCGCGCTGATGGTGCTCTCAACGTTCGACGAAGGCCCCGATCTCGTTCTTCACTACAAGTATCTGCTCGAGCTACTCGGTGACGACCGGTATCGCGCGCACTTCAACGAGACTGACGCCTTAAGCGACAGCCAGCGCGCCTTCTGCCGAGCGCAGCTCGATCAGTTCCAGCGGTGGTACGAGCGCTGGAGCCAATGACCACCTCCTTCGCTCAGCGCGGCCGCGGCACTAGCCCGAGCGCGTCGTAGGCGCGCGCGACCGTATCGCGGGCACGCTCGCTGGCGCGTTCGCTGCCGACCCTCATCACCCGCTCGAGCTCAGCTTGGTCTGCGCGGAGCTCTTGATAGCGCTTTTGAATCGGCGCTAGCACAGCGCATACAGCCTCCGCAACGTCTACCTTCAAGTGGCCGTACATCTTGCCGGCGTAATCTGCCTCGAGCTGTTCAAACGTCCTGCCGGTGCATGCGCTGAGGATGCTGAGCAAATTCGCGATGCCAGGCTTAGCCGCGGCGTCGTAGACGACCCGGGGCGGATCCTCAGGATCAGTCACCGCGCGCTTTAGCTTCTTGGTCACCGACTTGAGGTCTTCGAGCAAGCCAACGTAGTTGTTTGGGTTGCCGTCTGACTTGCTCATCTTCGCGGTCGGCTCTTGCAGCGCCATCACGCGCGCCGCGACCGTCGGAATGAACGGCTCAGGAACCCGGAAGGTCTCACCATGCTCAGTGTTGAAGCGATGCGCCACGTCACGGCAAAGCTCTAGGTGCTGCTTCTGATCGTGGCCGACCGGCACTTGGTGCGCTTGATACAGCAAGATGTCCGAAGCCATTAACACCGGGTATGAGAACAAGCCGACGTTGATGTTCTCGCTGTGCCGCTTGGCCTTATCCTTGAACTGCGTCATGCGGTTCAGCTCACCCATCTGCGTGTAGCAGTTGAGCACCCAAGCGAGCTCGACGTGCTCAGGAACATGAGACTGGACGAAGACCGTGCTGCGGTCAGGGTCGATGCCGCAAGCCAGATACAGCGCGAGCGTGTCGAGCGTCGCGCTGCGCAGCGCGGCGCGATCTTGCCGAACAGTGATCGCGTGCAAGTCGACGATGCAATAGAGGCACTCGTAGTCCTCTTGCATGGCGACCCATTGACGCAAGGCGCCCAGGTAGTTGCCGAGGGTGAGGATTCCGGACGGCTGGCATCCGCTAAGGACGATTGGTCGGCTCATGGTCGTTCTGCAGGCAGCGGAGCATGGGGCAGCCGGGACCGCAACGCCAGATCCAGCTGTCGACCAAGTCCCCGCGAGCTAAATCAACCGCCGACGGCTCCGCCGCAAGGATCCGGGGCCTGCACGGCGACGACCAGCTCGCCTGCCGCGACGTTGACCGTCACGGCGCCGCCATCGGGCACGTCGCCGGCGATTAGCCGCCGACCGATCTTGGTCTCGAGTTCACGCTGCAAGAAGCGCTTCAGCGGGCGCGCGCCGTAGATGGGATCATATCCCTGGTTTGCCAGGAACGTCTTCGCGTCGTCGCTGACCTCGACGGTGATCCGGCGCTCAGAGAGCCGGTCACGCAACGAGGTCAGGAGGAGCTCGACGACCGCCCGGATCTCGTCTAGCGCCAGCGGCGTGAACATCACGGTGTCATCGATCCGGTTGATCAACTCGGGGCGGAAGTGTTGACGCAGCTCCGCCATCACCTGGTCACGCACGTGCTCATGCACCGTCCCAGCAGCGCTGATGCCGTCGAGCAGCATCGACGCGCCGATGTTCGAGGTCATGATGATGACGGCGTTCTTAAAGTCGACAGTACGACCTTGGCTGTCCGTAGCGCGGCCGTCGTCGAGGATCTGGAGGAGCACGTTGAAGACGTCTGGGTGCGCCTTCTCGACCTCGTCGAACAGGACCACCGAATACGGCTTCCGTCGCACCGCCTCGGTCAGCTGGCCGCCGTCGTCGTAGCCGACGTAACCCGGCGGCGCGCCAATCAGACGAGAGACGGCGTGCTTCTCCATGTACTCCGACATGTCGATCCGCACGAGGTTAGCCTCGCTATCGAACAACGACTCCGCGAGCGTCTTCGCGAGCTCAGTCTTTCCGACGCCGGTCGGGCCTAAGAACAGGAAGCTTCCGATCGGGCGTCGCGGGTCCTTGATGCCTGAGCGGGCGCGGATCACCGCGTCGGCGACCGCGCGCACCGCCTCGTCTTGGCCGATCACCCGCTCATGCAAGAGCTCATCGAGCTTCAGCAGCTTCTCACGCTCACCCTCGACTAACCGTTGCACCGGGATCCCGGTCCAACGCGCGACGATCTCAGCGATCTCTTCTTCAGTGACCTCCTCGCGAAGCAGACGATCAGCGGGCTCGTCTTGGCTCGCGAGGCGCGCCTCCTCGTCTACGAGGGCTTTCTCCGCGTCTGGGATCCGGCCGTACTTCAACTCAGCAGCGGCGTTCATGTCATAACGCTGCTCAGCCTCAGCCATCTCGCGGCGCAGGGCCTCGAGCTGCCCGCGCAGATCCCGCACCTTGCCGATCGACTGCTTCTCGGCCTCATACTGGGCGCGCATGGCGTCTGCCCGATCACGCAGCTCCTGCAACTCTCTCTTTAGCTCTGACAAGCGGGCCTTACTCGCGGCGTCTTTTTCCTTCTCGAGCGCAGCTTCTTCGATCTCGAGCTGCATCAACCGCCGGCTGACGGCGTCGAGCTCGCTCGGCAGCGAATCGATCTCGGTGCGGATCACCGCGCAGGCCTCATCAACGAGGTCGATCGCCTTATCGGGGAGGAACCGATCGGTGATGTAGCGGTGCGATAACGACGCGGCGTTGACGAGCGCTGCGTCCAGAATCTTGACCCCGTGGTGAACCTCAAAGCGCTCCCGCAAACCGCGCAGGATCGAGACGGTGTCCTCGACGGTCGGCTGGTCTACCAAAACAGTTTGAAAGCGGCGCTCAAGGGCCGCGTCCTTCTCAATGTATTGCCTGTACTCGTTGAGCGTCGTAGCGCCGATGCAGTGCAGCTCTCCGCGCGCCAGCATCGGCTTGAGCATGTTGCTGGCGTCCATCGCGCCGTCAGCCTTACCGGCGCCGACGATCGTGTGTAGCTCATCGATGAACAGCAGGATGCGACCATCACTGTTCTTGACCTCATTGAGCACGGCCTTGAGCCGCTCTTCAAACTCACCGCGATATTTAGCGCCAGCGACGAGGCTGCCCATATCGAGCGCGAACACGGTCCGGTCTTTGAGCCCCTCAGGCACGTCGCCCCGGACAATACGCTGCGCGAGACCCTCGGCGATCGCTGTCTTACCGACGCCGGGCTCACCAATCAGCACGGGGTTGTTCTTGGTCTTTCGAGACAAGATCCGGATCACACGCCGGATCTCGTCGTCGCGACCGATGACGGGGTCGACTTTGCCGGCCTTACAGAGCTGCACTAAGTCGCGGCCATAGCGTTCGAGCGCCTCATAGGTCGCCTCTGGGTTCGCGCTCTGGACGCGCTGGTTGCCGCGCACCTCCTTGAGCGCCGACGAGAAGCCCGCCTCATCGATCGCGAACGCTGCGAACAGCGCCTTCACGTCGGCGCTAGCAGTCGCGAGCAACGCGAGGAACAGGTGCTCAACCGACACGTATTCGTCCTGCATCTGCTGCGCTTTCTGCTCAGCAAGCTGCAGCGTCTGCGCGAGCTCTTGCGCCAACATGATCTTGTCAGGTGCGTAGCCAGCGCCTGAGACCGTAGGCAACTTACGCAGCTCAGCCTGCAGGGAGCCGACGACCGCGTCGAGCGGCACGTTCATCCGCTCGAGCAGGCGGCGGATCAGGCCATCGGCAGGCTCGATCAAACCGAGCAGCAAGTGGCGGGCGTCTACCTGCTGGTGACCAGACGCAACGGCCTTTTGCTGAGAAGCTTGCAGCGCTTCCTGAGACTTCTGTGTGAGCTTGTTCATATTCATGGGCGGCCTCCTCGCTGGGTAACATCTCCCCTAATGCGAGCGCCGTGCCGCCGACCATGAAAACTCGTAAGACAAGCAATCGATTTGGTTTGCGAACGTCCTGGGGGTCCCTACACGGCGCGCTGGAGGCGCCAATATGGCAGCTATTTAGCATGGCTGCCATGTTGACATCCCATGCTCAGCCGAGGACGCGACGCGGGTGCCCGCGGCTCGGATGCCGCCGCAAGCAGCGACCGACGCCTCAGACTCTCAAATCGCCCGCCATGCCGTCGAGGTCGACGCCGTCGAGCCGCGGCGCGACCTCCTGAGCGACGAACGCATCGACCTGCTCGGCGCACCGCCCGACGAAGCGGCTCGGCTGCATAAGGTCCGGGAGGCGGTCCTTGATCGCAGCGAACACCGGATCCTGAGCGATCAGCTCCATCAACGGGTTGGCCTTGCCCTCGGCCTTGACCGCGTGCGCGGCGGCGCGGCTGTGAACGCGCACTCGCTCGTGCAAGTCCTGGCGATCACCGCCGGCTTCGACCCCCGCCATCAAGATCTCTTCGGTCGCCAAGAACGGCAGCTGCTCGGACAACTTCTTCTCGATGACCTTGGGGTAGACGACAAGGCGCTTGGTGACGTTCTCGATCAGCATCAAGATGCCGTCGATCGCGAGGAACGACTCCGGCAACGCGATGCGCCGGATCGCCGAGTCGTCGAGGGTCCGCTCGAGCCACTGCGTCGCCGCGGTGTGCGCGCTAGTGTTCGCAGCCTCAATGACGTAGCGCGCCAACGAGCTGACGCGCTCACAGCGCATCGGGTTCTTCTTGTAGGCCATGGCCGAGCTGCCAATCTGCTTAGACTCACTCGGCTCTTCGATCTCGCCTTCGTGAGACAGCAGGCGCATATCGTTCGCGAATTTACTCGCCGACTGCGCGATCGAAGACAGCGCTTGATGGATCGTCCAGTCGATTTTGCGGGTGTAGGTCTGACCGCTGACCGGGATCGACTTATCGAAGCCCATACCTTCGGTGACGAGACGGTCGAGCTCAGCGACCTTCTGGTGGTCGCCGCCGGCCAACAGCAAAAACGTCGCCTGCGTCCCCGTCGTGCCCTTCACGCCGCGAAACGGCAACCAAGCGGCCACGCGACGGACTTCATCAAGGTCGAGCGCGAGGTCCTGCGCCCAGAGACACGCGCGCTTACCGACCGTGACCGGCTGCGCCACCTGGAAGTGCGTGTAGCCCAAGCACGGCTGCGCCCGCCACTGAGTCGCGAACTCAGACAGGTTGTGGATACATGCAGCGAGCCGACGCTCAAGCAGCCGGAGAGCTTGGCGATAGATCACCAAGTCGCCGTTATCGGTGACGAAACAACTGGTCGCGCCGAGGTGGATGATCGGCTTAGCCGCCGGAGCTAGCTCGCCGTAGTGGTGCACGTGCGCCATCACGTCGTGGCGCAACTCCTTCTCGAGCTCCGCGACGCGCGCCCAGTCGAACGTGTCGCGGTGATCACGCAACGCCTGGATTTGCTCGCCGGTCACCGGAAAGCCCAACCGCTGCTCGGCCTCAGCTAGGCAAATCCAAAGGTCTCGCCACGCGCCGTGACGAGCACGCGGCGAGAAGAGGCGAGCCATATCCTGGCTCGCATAGCGTTCGATGAGGGGGTGGTCGAAGCGGTCACCGCGTTCCATAGGTCTATCCAACAGGACAGAGGACCGCGGCGCCACGATCAGTAGCGCACCCAGACCCGACGGCGCTGCGACTCGTAGCGCGCGGGCACCCAGACATGCCGGTGGCCAGCCGGCGCGACGACGCCCCAGCGCCGGCCACCGCACCCGTCGCGGGACCAGCCATAGACCGCCGGCACGTAGCGCAGATCCCAATGCCCGGGCAGCAACACCTCATCCAACCGGGTCACCCAGCGCCCGAAGCCAACCGGAACGCGAGATCGCTGGACGCGGCGTACGTCCCGTGAGCCGCCGCGAATGGCCCCTCGACTGACCGAGACAGCCCTCTGCGCAGGCGCGCGACGCACGGAGGAACGGCCCGAGGCCGCTTGAGCCTGCCCGTGCGCCTGGCACGACGCGGCCCGCGCCGTGACGGAGCGCTGAGCCACATAACGCGCAGTCTGAGCGGGGACCGAGACGACAACCCCGAGCAGGGCTGCCCACAGAGGCGGGAAGTGCTTCATGACAACCCACAAAGCGCAAACCGCGCGCCAATGATGCAGGCTAATTGCCGCCCTTTGCAGAGGTCGAAAACTGCTCGCCGAGGGGACACGAGGCGCGCCGCCTGCGCGCCCCTAGCCCGCGAAGGTCGCCGACAGTGTGCCGACGGCGGCGACGCAAGCTACGACTAGCGCGTCACGCCGCCAACGCGACGACGCGCCGACCAAGCCCGACAACAGCACGACCGCGAGCGCCGCGCCAGCGACGTCGGAGACCACGTCAAAGAATGAGCAATGTCGACCAGGCACATAGGCTTGGTGCAGCTCGTCGATGACCCCATAGACCGAAGACAACAACCATGCGCCTAAAGACCGTGTCGGCTGAGGCGCGCCTGCCGGACGCCGCGACCATGCGAGCCACGACGCCGCAGAGACGCACGCGTAAGCGACCACGTGCATCGCGTTATGCAGAAGAACGCCAAAGGTGCTCGGCAGCTTGGCGCTCGGCACCTGCGACGACGACCACCAGAGCACGCCCATGCCGAGCGCAGGCACGCACCAGCGGATCAACCGCGGCACAGTGAGCCACCGCTCTATCATTGTTAAGGCGAGTTGTTGGTTCACAGACTGAGGCCGAGGTTGCCGATCTTCACTGTCGCTGGATGCGCCCTGAGAGGATCATCCCGCCGTGTTCGCCCTGCGCAGCGCGCAGATCCTCGAGGTAAACAGTCAATAGGAACAGCCCTCGCCCCCGCTCGCTCTCTAAGGAGGGCATACCATCCTTTCTCGAATCGAGCGCGGTGGCGAGATCTGCGACCTGGTCAGCAGGCATCTCTGGGTCGACGAATTCGATCACCAGTCGGTCGCCATCGCTCGCGATCGAGACGCGCAGGTCCGTAGCTTCTTTGCGATACGACGCGCCGTGCTCAATCGCGTTGTTTACCAACTCGTCGACGACCAGAGCGAGGTTGTCGCCGACGCTCGGCGCCGCGTCGAGGCCCACCGCCATCTCACGCACCGCGGCGCGAACCCCGGGCAGTTCCGCGCCATCAGGCGGGAAAGACAATTCTCGCCCCGACATCAAACGCCCTCCACGGTCATCGAGAGGTCAACAGCTGGAGCCGAATGGGTCAGAGATCCAACCGAGATGCGGTCGACACCGCATTCAGCGAAGCCGCGCACGCTCTCAAGGTCGACGCCGCCCGACGCCTCGGTCTCGACGGCGTAGCCGAACTCCCTCGCACAAGCGCGCACCGCGGACACCGCCGCGCGCAATCGCTCGCCCGCCTCAAAGTTGTCCAGCAAGACGACGCCAGCGCCCCCGCGCACCGCGGCCACTGCCTCCTCGGCGCTGCGAGCCTCCGCGATCACCGGACGACCGTGCCCTCGCGAGCACCTCCTAACGACGTCCTCATAGCTCTCCGACGACGCAAAACCGAAATGGTTCTCCTTAAGCAGTACTTGGTCGAACAGGCCTATCCTGTGGTTCTCACCGCCGCCAGCAACTACCGCGGCCTTCTCGAGATAACGCAGCCCTGGCGTGGTCTTACGCGTGTCGAGGATCCTCGCCCCCGTTCCCGCGACCCGATCGACGAACTGCCTAGTCCGCGTCGCGACGCCAGACAGACGCTGCAAGAAATTAAGCGCCGTACGCTCTGCAGCGAGCAGCGCGATCATCGAACCATGGAAGCGCAGCACCTCATCGCCAGGAGCGAAGGGGTCTCCGTCACGCAGCACGGGTTCAAGCGCGCACTCTGCGTCGAGCATACGGAAGGCCAGCACCGCGCAATCGACCCCCGCCAGCACTCCAGGAGCTTTCGCCCGGATCTGGCCACGGCCGCGCTGCTCCGCGACGACCGACAAGCTCGAGGTCACGTCCCGGGTAATTGCGAGGTCGTCTGAGCCAAGGTCTTCGGCGAGCGCACGACGAATGCACTCATGTGGGTCTGCTCCGACGCTGGTCATCCGCACGTAAGGTAACCGAAAGACCAACGTCGCGCATTCTCACCAGCACACGACCAACCCACTCACTCAAAATTGCACATAGGGGCGCAGCCGTCGCAAGAGAACGGGACCGAACCCGTGAACACGGCCCAGATCACGTATGCCGACGAATGGTCCGCCGCGAATCCGCTCAAGCACGATCGCCTCAGCGCGCTCAGGGCCAACCCCCGGCAGCCCCTGCAACTCAGCCACCGAGGCCTTATTGACGTCGATCAGGCACGAGGTGACGACCACGCTAGGCGACGGCATCACGACGCCCCGCCAAAACGCGCGCGCCGCGAGGATCGCGACCCACACCGCCCACACCGTGAGCAACCGACGCGACCGCGCTGTAAGCGGCGGATCTGCCTCAGGGGACGTTGGCCGCCCACGGACGCAAGCGCTCACGCGGATCAAGCCACCGCCAGGAGCCCCAGCGCTGGCTGCATTCGATTCAAAGTCCGGGACGCCACTCACGCCGTCACCGAGCAGCTCACCGGAGACGAACCGGGCCAGCAGCCACGATCTAAACGGTCCTCGAACATCATCTAGAGACCGTGGGGCAGCGAGCCAGAGAAGCGGCATGAAGGTCGAAATCCGCTGTACGACGCCCGCAAGGTCCTGCGACACCCGAGAGCTCTAGGGCCAAGGCCAACGCGGCGCACGAAACGAGGCTTCCCGCGTCGAGCCGAGCGCTATTCCGTCGAAGGTCTCAGCGGCGATTGGCCGCTCCAGAGGCTCTCGCCCGCAGACTCACCGACACCCTCGGGCTCATCAGCCTCAGCAGCCAGCGCGACCGCGCGAGCCTCAAGCCGGCCAGCCCCAGCGTCTCCTGCGCTGCGGCCTGCTCGCGACTCGCCCTTGCTGCGCGTTAGATCGAGACCTGCGCGCTGGGTAAAAGCGCGCAGCAGTTGGTCGCCAAAGCGGCGCACATCCCGGTGATCATATAGACCAATCACGAGGCCTGTCGCGGAGCGCGCGATGATGGCGCCGTCGACAGCGCGCACCTCCCCGAGCGAAAATCCATTCCAGAGGATCTGGCGCGAGTAACGATCACCGCGCAGCTGTACTGCGGGGTCCATGTGCTCACACAGTGTGCGCAGCTGCCCCCAGACCGCCGCCCGCGCCTCGGGCACCATGAAGTCATCCTCATCAGCGCCGCTCTTAAGCGGGGCCGAGGCCGTCGACGCGACCGATGCGCTCCCATCAACCGTGGCGTCGACCCAACATACCGCGAAGCGATCGACGCCTGCGGCGCGGAAGGGCTCAAGCGTGCAGGCCAACAGGCGCTGGATCGGCAGCTCGCAGATCTGCTGGACCAAGTGAGCGGTGCCCTCAGTGCCTACGATCAATAATCTGCCCGGCACGCCGTGGCAGAAGTTGGCCTCGGGCACAGCCTGCGCCAACGCTAGGCCGGCGCGCTGTAAAAAGTTGTCCGCGGCCAGCGCTCGCGCTGGCAACAGCGTGTCGCCGTCGACCGCGAGCATCACCAGCACCGGGCCGCCCATCGCATCCCGAGCGAGTCCATCGATGGGGCCGAGCGCAGCGTCCCCGCACTCCATCGACTCCAGCACTAAGGACAGGCCAGCCTCAAACTGATCAAGGCGCTTCGAAACAAGCGCCCAGAGGCCGTCGCGCAGCTTGGGTAAGACCGGCCCGCGGATCATTCGACACCCCTAGCACGAACCGCTTGATCGACGCAGTCGCCACCGAGCCAGACCTGAATCCCGGCAGATCGATGATGCCCACAGGTCGCAATAAAAATTCGTATGAGTGACAACAAGGCTAATGACGGCGTGGCCCGCAGATCCATTATCGCTAACCCACGCGAGGAAAAGCAACAACGAGCGATTACCAGCCGGCACCTCGGCGGGACGCGGCAGCCCTAACCTCGAGCCGAATCGGACAGCGGCGACCGGAGTTCCTCCAAGCGCGTCCACGCCACGGCGACCGCGTCGGTCGCGTCGGCCGGCAACTTCGCCCCTCCCGCGGCCGCCAAATCGGGCAGCACCTGGCCCAACATTCTTGCGACAGCATCCTTACGGGCTGATCCATGCCCTGCGACGCAGCGCTTGATCCGGGCTGGGGTGTATTGATGCACGTCAAGGCCTGCGCGGGCGGCCTCGGCGAGCACCACCCCTCGCGCTTCCCCGATTCGAAGCGCCGCCTGCACGCTTTTTCCGAAGAAGGCCTGCTCGACCGCAAGTTCCGTCGGAGCTAATTCGCTGAGCAACCCAGCGAGCTGCTGCGACAACGATAACAAGCGCTGCGGCAGGTCGGCGACGCGCCCACCTAAACGAAGGACGCCGGTGCCGACCAGCCTCACACCAGCGCTACCTGGGGTCGCCGCGCGAACGACGTTACTGCCGCGCATCGCGAGCGGCACCTCCGACGACCTACCTACCACGCCAGAGTGAGCGCCAGCCGCCAGCTCAAGACAGCCATAACCCACGACCTGCGTGCCCGGGTCGATACCGAGAATCCGCACCACCGCCACATGGAGAAGTGTAAGGTCCATTAGCGTGAAGGTCGCCATCTTGTTGCTCGCGGCAGGACGCGGCACCCGCCTCGGCTCAGACGTCCCCAAGGCGTTCCTTAACCTTGGCGGTGAAACGCTGCTCCTCCACAGCGCTGCCCGCCTACTGGCAGCCGTCGCTACACGCGACAGCTGTGAAGTCATCGTATTGGTCCAGCCCGAGGACCGCGTGGAGCTCGTGCCGTCCTGCATCGATCGACTCCGAGCGATCATGCCCAGCGGGACAGATCCGAAAATCGTGGACGGCGGCGCTACTCGACAGGAGTCCATGGAGCTCGGACTCAAAGCGACCGCTGAAGACGTCGACTTCGTCTGTGTGCATGACGCCGCCCGCCCCCTGGTCCCGGTCGATCGAGCGAGAGAGTGCCTACGGACCGCGCAGGCCGTTGGCGCCGCCCTGCTCGCCGTCCCCGCGGCGGACACGCTCAAGCGAGTCGAGGGGAGCCTCGCCGTCGAAACCCTAGACCGCAGCTCGATCTGGTGCGCGCAGACGCCACAGATCGCGCGGCGCGAATGGTTCTTGCAAGCCATCGAGCGGGCCCGTGAAGCGAAGTTCGAAGCGACCGATGACGTCTCCATGCTCGAGCACGCCGGCCTCCCTGTCTCTGTCGTCAGCGGCACCGCAGGGAACCTCAAGATCACCCGGCCTGACGACCTGCCGCTAGCACAGGCGCTGCTTGAGCGCGACCCCACACCGTTTCCAAACGCATGACCAACGAGCTCCCTCGCATCGGCCTCGGCATCGACGTACACCGGCTCGAACCTGGACGGCCCTTTATCTTAGGCGGCGTGAGGTTCGACTGCGAAGTGGGGCCAGTCGGTCACAGCGACGGCGACGTAGTGCTGCACGCAGCCTGTGACGCGGTGCTTGGCGCGGCCGGGCTCGATGACCTCGGGACCTTATTCTCCGACCGTGACCCCGAGAACGCCGGGCGCGACTCCGCAGAGTTCTGCGTCCAAGCGATGAAGCTTGTGGCGCAGAGCAACCTCAAAGTCTGGTCCTTGGACGTGGTCGTCGAGACAGAGCATCCCAAACTAAAGCCGCGCCGCGACGAGATGCGCGCCCGACTCGCAGACCTGTTCGGGGTCGCGGTGGACCGGGTTAACATCAAAGGCAAAACCGGCGAGAAGGTCGACGCGATCGGACGCGGCGACGCGTGCCGCGCAACGGTCGTCGCGCTGCTAGGCCCCTAAACGTAGTCGCGCGAGACCGCTCGCCGGCGATCAGCGGGCAAAGCCCCCATCGAAAACTCGCACGGACTTCCAGTTCGCCATGTTGTCCTCGATGAAGGCGATGTGGCCGGGGTGGTCCTGGTAGACATCATGCGCGGCGCGGTCGACAAAGTAGACGTGGAGGCCGACGTCAAAGACCTGGTCGTTCACCGGGCGCGTTAACCCCTCGTCGCGGCTACCCGCAGCGAAGAACGTGATCCCTGGGATCGGGGCGAGCTTCTCGTAACAGCTGTCGATGAGCTGTTGACGCGCTTGCGGTGAATCGTCGACCAACTCGAAGTAGACGTCATGGGCGAGGCCAGACTTGGGCATAGATTGACAAGCTCCCAGAACGAAGAAAGAGAGCAACGCGAGGCTACGGATCATGCTCCCAGCATAGCTTCTCAGTCTGCTTCAGAGCGCGTCTGTTGGTCGAACATGCTCCGGTAAGCGCCACCGGCCTCCAGCAGCTCTTGGTGGGTCCCAGACTCGACTACGCGGCCCTGCTCCAAGACGACGATCTGATCTGCGTCCACGATCGTCGACAAGCGGTGAGCGATCACAAACGAGGTTCGACCGCGCATCAATTCATTGAGCGCCCGCTGAACCGCTACCTCGCTCTCTGTATCGAGCGCTGAGGTCGCCTCGTCGAGGAATAAAATCGCCGGATTACGCAGGATGGCGCGCGCGATCGTGACCCGCTGCTTCTGACCGCCCGAGAGGTTCGTCCCACGCTCGCCAGCGACCGTGTCGTAGCCCGCAGGAAGTCCCGCGATGAAGTCATGGATCCGCGCGGCCTTCGCCGCCGCCTCGATCTCTTCCTGGCTGGCGCCTGACCGACCACAGGCGATGTTCTCGCGGAGAGACGTGTTGAATAAGAAAGGGTCCTGACTGACGACGGCGGTGTGGCGGCGATAGTCCGCGAGCTTCAGCTCTCGCAGGTCTCTGCCGTCGATCAACACCGCGCCAGCGTCAGGGTCATGGAAGCGCATCAGCAAGTCGAGCGTCGTCGACTTACCGCAGCCGGTCTTCCCCACGAAGGCGACCGTCTGGCCAGCCTTGGCGTGCACGCTGACCCCGCGCAGCACCGGCTCTTGTTCATAGCTGAACACGAGGTCGCGCAGCTCGACGTCACCGTCGACTGCGTCGATCGGGTCGCCGCCGACCATCGCCGAATCAGCAGAGGAGCGCAGGATGTCCTCAATACCCGACAGCGCCCCCGCCGACTCACGGAACACGTTGTAAGCGCGCGTCACTCGCTTGACGTGCTGATAGGTCGTGGCGATCGGCGCGATGACGACCGCGACGTCATCGAACGCGACCGCGCCGTCGATGAGCACGAGGTAGCCGAGCAACACCAGGATCGCCGCGGTGGCCGCCTGGTAGCCCATGAAGGACGTCGCGATCGAGCGGCCCTTCGCCCGCAACACGCGCCGAGTTCGATCGAGGAAGCGCTCGGTGGTCGCCTCGAACTCGCGCATATGGGCGGCCTCAAGCTGGAAGGCCTTGACCGTGCGGATCCCCGTCAAGATCTGGCTCAACGACTCCGTCGTCTCGCCCATCGCCTGCAAGCTCTTGCTGCTGCGCTGCTGGACCTTCCGACCCTGGCGATACATAGGGACCGCCATCAAGGGCAGCATGACCAAGAAGACCACGATCGCCTCGGGAACGAACCAGAGGATCGCGACCGCGTTGCCCAGGATCATCAGCGGGCCGACGATCACGTTGTCGGCGGCCACCTCAAACGAACGCTGCATCACCTGCGTGTCGTTGGTGACCCTGCTGATCATGTCGCCCATTCGGCGCTTGCCGAAGAACCGCAGCGGCAGGCTCAAGAAGTGCCGCGCGAGGTCGGCCCGCAAATCCGCGACGACGCGATACGCGAAGAACCGAGACACCGTCTGGACGAAATAAATCGTCGCCGCGCCGAGCACGCCGCAGACCAGAGCCACGAGGCCGCAGGCGACGACCACGGTCATCCCAGAGCTCTCAAAGCTCAGCCCGAAGATCCCGCACAGGCCATCAGCGAACTTGGAGAACCAGAGGTTGAAGGCGTCTTGCAGCTGGACTTCGACGCCGCCCCCGGCGTCGGCCGCGGCAGGGGCTCGCCCCATCGCCTTGCCCATCTCCGCGATCAGCGGCTTGATGACAACAAACGGCAGCTTGGTGAAGACGGTCTGCAAGACCGCGAGGCTCACCATCACCGCGACCATGCGCCGATAGCGCACGACCGCAGACCAGATCCGGCTCAGTAAAGCCCGGACGTCACGACCATCGTCTTGGGACCCCGACACGGCCCCCATCCTAGACCGTCAGGCTCGCTATTCGAACTTCGCCTTGGCGATGATGCCGTTGGCCCACTCAAGGAACCGGTAGGTGATGAAGTCTTCCGTGACCAATTCGCGCTCCCGCTCGACCTTGACGCTGATCTTGCGGCGGGCTGGCGTGCGGGAGTTTACGCGACAGATCAGCCACGACTCCGGCGCCTGGAAAGGGCCAATTGTCTTGCCGACCTCCGCGTCGAAGAAGAGGTGCTCCGCGATCGAGAAGCCATCGAGCAGCTGAGTAAACTCATTCTCGCGAAGCTGCTGCCGCAGCTGGTTGAGCGGCAACATCCCCAGCAGACCGCGCTTCTCGTCGTTCGCGAAGAAGTCGGTGTGAGACTCGAGCGCTTTATCAAAGGTCAGCGCTCCGCTCTCGAGCTTGGCGAAGACCTCCTCGCAGCGCTTCTTTGCCTCGTCCAAGCCGCCAGGCGCCCACGCGCCGGTGCGCTTGCTGCGGCCCTGGAACGGGATGATGCTGACGTCGCACTGGCCGTCGGCGAAGAAGGCCGCGCGCTTGTCCGCGTGCGCTTGCAAGTTCTCGTCGGTGATCTCGTCCTTGATCAGGTCCGCGAACGAGGTGATCAAGCGCCAGCGAGCCCGGAACGCCTCGAGGCACGGGTAGCCCTTAAAGCGCGTGGCGATGACCTCGACCGTGAACGGCGTCGAGTCATAGGGCTCACGGTATTCGTCGTAGCGCCGAGTGAACTCCTCATCCGAGACGTAGACGCCTTTGCCGACGAGCTCTTGTCGAAGCGCCTCGCGCACGGCGACCTCTTGCATAGCGCGCTCCAGGTCGCGCGCGAACAGGCCCTTCTTCACGAAGTCGAAGGCCTCCTGGGTGCCCCACTCTAGGTCGTTGACGCGCAGCACGGTCTCGACCGGCAAGCCATGGGACGCGTAGCGGATGTCGCTCCAGTTGCGCAGCCCTTTCTGAACGAACTGGCGCATCATGTTGACCCAGAACTCAGGCAGCTCCTTGGGGTTGCCGTTCTCGTCGACGCCCTCCGTCGCCTTCTCAAGCTGCTCGATGAACGCCGGCCCCTGCTCGCTCTGAGTCTGCGCCTTGATCGCCTCCTTGGTGATCTCCGGCCAGTCCTTTGGCGCGCCTGGGAAGAACACGCGGTCAAACAGGATCGACTCCTTCCGCTGCTCCATGAAGGTCTCACGGCTCAGGCCGTATTGCGTCCGCACGACCTCCCAAAAGTCGACGCCAGGGTTCTTGACCTCGAACTCCTTCTTCATCGGCGCCAAGTTCGCGAGGACCTCCTCCTCGGAGACCATGAACTCCTCAGCCTTGCGCTGACCGGACTCCACCTGCTTCATGATCTCTTCGAGGATGAAGAAGTTGGCGACCTTGGCCTCCACCAGCTTGCCCCCGGCGAGGTAAACGCACTCGCGCATGACCTCAAGCGGGTCGAGCGGCTTGCCGTTGACGCTCAGCTCACGCATCAGCTTGGAGGTTTCGGACACCAACTCATCGTTGAGGGCTCCGACCTCTTGCTCAAGCTGCTTGGCCTGCTCTTTCGAGTTCTGAGCAGTAGCGACTGGGAGGAGGAAGACTGAGGCCGCGACGAACGAGGCGACGGAAACAGAGGCGCGATACATCTTAGGTGAGTTATCGGAAGAAATGGGGCGAATAACTTAGCCCGAAAGCAGCACAAGACCAGCCAGGGCCAGCAATTGTCAGCGTTTCCGCGCTAGCTAACGGCAGACAGGCGCTATTGCTCCCGGATTGCCGCGACCAGAAACGGGCGGCCTCAGCCGAATCCGCTGGGAGGCCCTAGTGCCACCGGATGGTCGCCCTAACATGTTCCATAGGCAATGACCTACGACCCCCGGACAATCGCTTTCGCTGCAGAGATCCTGTACCCCCCACAGCAATTGCGGGCCGACCTCGTGCAGAACGTCCACAACGTGCTCTACAGCAAGCCCCAGCTCGGCTACCAAAACTTTCAGGTGGCGCCCGACGGCATCCACCTGAGCAACCTACCGCAAGCGCCAGGGCAGGTGTCCATGGCCAGCTTCCGCTTTGATCGACTCGTGATCCGTGAAGAGATGCGCGGGACAACGGTGGAAGACTTCGCGGCCCGGGCGGTCAACGTCGCCACCACGGCGCTGCAGACACTCAACATAACCAACACGCTCGCCCAACAGTTCGTCGTGCGGAGCCTGATCGCCCCGCGCCACTTCAAGGACGGTCGCGAGTTCTTGTCACAACGGCTGATGCCGAAGGTCGCCGACGAGGGCGGCGCGTTCAGACGTCCGATGGCCTCACTCGGCGTCCGGTTCGTCTTCCCGCCGCACGAGTCTCACGCGGAGACGTGCCAGGTGAGGGTAGAGACGTGGCCGCAGGACCAACGCTCGATCTGGATCGAAAACACCAGCAGCTACCCAGCACCCCTGGCGATCGCGGACATGCCGCGCATCGCTGATCAGCTCGCGGCGACCTATCAACACATCACCGGCCCCGTCTGCTCGTTCCTCGCCAAGATGGACACGCCATGAGCAGCCACGCATCTAAGCGCTGCGCGGCCGCGCTCTGCTGCGCGCTAGCGCTGGCGGCATGCGGCAAAGGCTCCCAGGCGCGACCTGACGACGACCCGCGCTTGGTCGAGGTCGATGGCATCACGATCACGTTCGAGGAATTACAGCCCTACTACGATTGGCTGACAGAGGTCCGTCCTGGCCTCGGAGTTCGCACGAAATATGCCTGGGCCATGCAAGAGCACGTCCTGCCGCTCAAGCTGGCCCAGCGCGAGTTCCCGCAGCAACGCGCCCAAAAGCGAGCGCTGGCTGAAGGCCTCTCCTCGGTCGCGACCAACATCGCAGAGCTAGAAGAGCACTCGAAGCTGATCGAAGACAAGCGACGCAGCAACCTCACGCGGCAGTCCGCGATGCTGCCTGTCGCCATGTTCTTATTCGACGATCTGACGCTCAACGCCGTCAGCCCGCCGATCGAGCTGCCGCACGGGTTCTTCCTCGCGAGCGCTTATGAGCGCTACGAGTCGCCGCTGGTGCTCGCCGACTACGTCGACGCGCTGCAGGTCGGCTTCATTACGCACACTGCAGTAGAGTGGCAGAATTACTGGACTGAGAAGCGCAAGGAGATCGGCGCGAGGGTGACCTTCGTGCACCCGGACTACCGCGACGACATGCCCGATTGGCTGCAACCCTCACAGCCCGAGAAGCCGTAATGCGAAGACGACTAACCTCTGCGATGGCCGTGATCCTGTCGCTGACCGCCGCCGCCAGCGGCCAAAGCCCAGCGGCTGGAGAGCGCCCTACGAAGCTCGCTGAATGGCCGAAGCTCCGCAAGGGCGACAGCGAGCGGGCGCGCGCCAGCATCAAGCAGTTCCGCAAGCCGCAACAGAGACTACAAGACGCCGCGTCCCAGAAGCTCGTCAAGATGGGCGCCGCTGTCGCCCCGATCATCATCCGACAGATCACAGACAAGGCGCAGAATATCAACGAGCACCTCTTCTCGGTGCTCGATCAAGTGGTCGACGCGAGGCACGCGGCCCTGCTCGCGCGCGAGGCAAGGCGCAAGAGCGTCGCCTGCCGCCGCTACGTGACACGCCGCTTAGCGACTATGCGCGACCCAGAAATGGCGCCCGTGCTCAAGGCGAAGCTGAAGGACAAGGACGACGACATCGCGTTCCACGCGGCGCTCGGGATGCTCGCGCTCGGCGACGACGTCGGCGTCGGACGCGTCTTGGAGGCCGCGCGCCAGCGCTGGCCAGAGCTGCGCGAGGTCATCGCCGCGGCCTTATCCCCGACGCGCTCAGCGGGCGCCGGCTCGCTGGTGTGGGAGCGCATCAAAGAGGCGCGGACGACCGATCAAATGGCCGGCTTGCGCCTGCTGCGCTACCTCGCGACCAAGAGCCAGCGGGGGCTGCTGCGCAGCTACCTCGAATCGGCCGACTTCGCCGTAAAGCGAGAGGCGATCAACACAGCTCGCGTGCTGCACGGCGAAGAACCCATCGAGACGCTCTCGAGCTTCCAAGCGATCAATCTCGCCAAGCAGTGGCTCAAGAAGCTCTAGAGGCTCCGACCGTGACCCGCAACCACACGTCGTTCGCCGTCACCGTCGCAGTGACCTTGCTCACCCTCGCCGCCTCACTGACGGGTCAGAGGCGCCAGGACAAGTGGCGGATAGACCCCTACACCAAGAACGACCCGCAGTTGATGGCGGCGGCAGGCTACCTGAACTATGGCCCGTTCGATTTCGGCAGCATCGCGTCCGAAAAGACCTCCTCAAAGGACATCGCCGACGCGCTCGAATACGTCAACATCATCTGGATAGAGACCCAGCACTTCCGGATCGGCGTCGAGCTGCCGCAGTGGCCGGTGGGGTCCGACATGAGCACCAAGAAGAAGCTGCGGGCGGAGCTGACCGAGCTCAAGAAGGTGCTGCCCAAGGTGAACCCTAAGACGCGTCGCCTAGATCCGTGGCTACGCGCGCACCTCACCGCGCAGCGAATGGAGCAGCTCTACGCCGAAACGATGACGCTATTCGGAGTCACCGACGAGAGCTTCCCGCAAGACCCGAAGAAGGTCTTGATCGGCCCTAAGGACACCTACATGGGCTACGGACCCTTCCTCGGGATGCGCGACAAGTACTTGCTGCTAGTGACGGAGAAGGAGTCTACCCACCGACAGTACCTCAAGAAGTTCATCGGCCGTGACTCCAAGTTCCCGCAGCGATGGCACTTCACCGACGCCAGTTCGCTGGTGTTCGCGTGCCCGACCGAGTCCGACGACTTCCCGCTGAAGCACGACACGGCGCTGCACTGCGCGCTCGCGTTCAACGTCAGCCAAAACCTGCTCGACGGATTCCGCTACTACGCCTACGACCTACCCGTTTGGATCAGAGAGGGCTTCGGCCACTGGAACTCCCGCCGCGTCGACGGCAGGTGGGCGAGCTTCGACCAAAACGAGGGCTCCATCGCTGACATGAAGAAGCTGGCGAAGTGGCGGCCCTACGCGAAAAACACGCTCGGGAAACCCAAGAAATACGCGCCGTTCCCGACGGTCGCCGGCTGGCGCGACTTCGGCGCCATCAGCTTCAACGACCACGTGATGGTGTTCTCCAGAATGGACTACCTGATGTCGCTAGGTCCGGAGAAGTGGCAGACCTTCCTGATGACGATAAAGGGCCGCGTCGATGACCAATGGCGACCTGACCAACGCGACTTGGTCGGAGCCACGCGGGAGGGCATCAAGAAGGCCTACGGGCTCTCCTTCCTGAACTTCGACGACCGCTGGAAGGCTTGGGTCAAAGACACCTACCCCTCGAAATAGCCGCGCCCCACGAGCGACCTCAGCTCGGGTCCCACAAGATCATGTGGTAGATCGGCAGCAGCGAGAGCAACGAGCTGCTGACCCACTGCTCCGCCTCTTCGCCCATCGCCAGCGCGTCCTCCTTCGGGAGTTGACGCTGCACATGCAACCAGTGCTCGCCGGGCGTGTAGTGCTGCAGCAGCTCTTTGACGGCCCCCGGCGTGACCGCCGCGCACCAATGGTCCGCGCGCCAATCATGCAGCTTGAGGTTGAACCCACCCGGCAACACCTTGAGCTTGGCGCAGAAGTCCTCGAGCGTCGCCGGGTCATTGAGCAGCTTCTTCTTCAGGTTCTCGCCGTCCCACCAAGCCTGCGGGTGGATACGGAGCGCCGCTTCGACGATCTCATCATCGAGGCACACCTCGAGCACGGTCTGGATGTAATGAGTCTCCGCGTCCTTGCCGAGCGCTTCACCGAAGAACGTCGCGAGCTTCTTACGCTCGCGCGCGCCGCGGCAGAGATAGGCGCGCTGCTCGCGCACACGATAGCTGTTAAACGTGTACGGGTGATGCAGCCCTGCTTGGGCGCCCATGTCGGTGCCGAGCGCCTTCGCCTCCTTCTTAACCTTGTCGGCGATCGCCTTAAGCTTTCGACGCACGCTCAAGCGCAACGCATTGTACTCAGGGTCGTCTTGACGGTGGCGCTCGTACGCCTTGAAGTCACGCTCGAGGAAGGCTTCAGACATCACCTTCAGCGTAGGAAACCCCGGCGACGAAGCCAGCGGTCTGGCGCGCGAAGACCGGCGCACCTACGCTGCCTGCATGCGACAACTGGTCGTGATATTGACGGCGGCGGCGCTCACTGGCTGCACCTCGACGGTGCTGACCGAGCCGATTGTTCACGCGTCACCGTATCTCGCGCTTTACCAACTCCGCGGCGACACCCAGCTACAGTCGACGAGCACGCCGGCAGGAGCGCCACCCAGCGGCGCGCCAACCTCGCTCGAGACGTTCGGCCACGGCCGCTCCCGAGAAGACGTGGGCCTCCGCGTAGACATCGGCGACGGCTTCGGCGGCCTCCGCGTCGACTACTACAAGCTCGACATGAACACCGCCGCGAGCGGCCAGCTCCAGAGCGATTGGGGAGAGCTCAGGGCGGCAGACCTGGTGAGCATCTACGCCGAGATGGACGAAGTGCGCCTCGGATATCTGGAGCCCTTATTGGACGTCAGCACGAAGTGGCGCGCGCAAGACCTCCGCGTGCGCGCCGGCGCCGGCGGCGTCTTCGCGGTCCGCGACATGAAGCTGCGCGGACGCGAGTCAACTGGCGCGCGCGCCCAGAGCGCCGACCTCCGAGGCGACGTGGCCTACATCGCGCTGCGAGCCCGCGCTGCCTGGCGAAACCTCTCACTCGACCTCGATTATGCGTTCGCGCCCGAAGCGTTCGTCGTCGGCGGCGAGATCAAGGGGCTCTCGCAAGACTTCGAAGCCCTGCTGAGCTACCAGCTGCCGCAGGGAGACATGCGCCTGTTCGCCGGCTATCGGTACAGCGAGCTAGCGTCCAGCGGTGACGTCGACGGCTTGAGCTTTGAGAACGACTTGGTGATCGACGGCTTTCAGCTCGGCGTCCTGGTCACGCTATAGCGATAGGTCCCGGCGCTACATACCGAGCTCTTTGACGCTTCGGTAGAACGTGCTGCGCGAGATCGGCTTTCACCATACGCTGTCATGATGCAACAGCAACCGCGCCTGCCGCTGTGGTTCCTGATCGCCAATCCGGCGCTGCTCATCGCTGCCTACATGTTGGGCACGTTCACAGGTGGCACTCGAAGAGTTCCGCTACCTGAGCCGCAACGCTCTGCGTTGGAGCTCGTCTTTAGCGAAGTGCTCGATTCGCACATCGAACCTCCCGACGAACACCAGCTGGCCGAGCGCGCCATCGAAGGAATGGTCACGGGTCTAGATGAGTACAGCCGCTACATCCCGCCGCAGAGCGTCGCCCGCTACGACGAAGCCAGCAGCGGCCACTACTCCGGCATCGGCGCGGTCATCACAGAGCTCGGCGGCGAAGCCGTAGTCCACTTCCCGTTCGACGACAGCCCCGCGGCAGCCGCAGGGCTCATGCCCGGCGACGTCCTCCTCACGGTCGACGACGAGCCGATTGACACCGCCGAGGAGCGCCGCGGCATCGCGACGCTGTTGCGAGGCAAAGCGGCGACCGAGGTCGGGCTCTCAATCCGCCGTGGCGGCGAGGAGCTCGAGATCGCGGTCGTCCGCGGTGACGTCCGCCGACCTTGCGTTACCTGGGCACACTTCATCGACGGGGAGCAGGGCCTCGGCTACGCGTATCTATCCGACTTCCACCCGACAGCCTGCGAACAGCTCTTCGACGCCATCCGCGCGCTGGAGGCTGAGCGCACCCTGCGCGGGTTGATCCTCGACCTCCGCTACGACGGCGGCGGGAGCCTCGATCAGTGCCTCGCGATCGCGCGCGGGTTCCTCGACGACGGCGTGATCGCGACCCAGCAGCGGCGTGACGCGACAGACGAGACCTACCGGGCGCAGCCAGGCGACGCCCAGTGGCCGGAACTACCGCTCGTGGTCCTCGTCAACGAAGGCTCAGCGAGCGCGAGCGAGGTCTTGTCGGGAGCGCTCCAAGACCATCAGCGGGCCACCATCGTCGGCGTCCGCACCCACGGCAAAGGCTACGTCAACACCGTCTACGCGTGGCAGGGCTACGACTTCAAGCTGAAGCTGACGACCGGCAGCTACAGGACCCCGAGCGGCCGCAACATCGAGCGCAACCACACCACCAGCGCGAACCCAGCCGACGCCGAGAAGGGCGGGATCTTCCCGGACATCGCCGTGACGATCCCAGCCGAGGAAACCACGCGCTTGAGCGAGCTGCTGCACCAGATAGAGGTCCCCGAGACATATCGGCAGCAGTTCGCCAAGCTCGCGGCGCAACACGGCCTTGAGGTGGCCGCGCCGCCGCGACCCGACGCAGATCCACAGCTGCGAGCAGCCCTCGAAGCGCTGCGCCAAAAGCTACGATAGCGCTCTCGGGTGGAACAAGGCGCCGCTGACGGCCATGCTGGAGCCGTGGCCCAGAACATCCTCGGAATCGAAACAAGCTGCGACGAGACCGCAGCCGCGGTCGTATGTGACGGGCATCACGTACTGAGCAACGTCATCCACTCGCAGGTGGAGCTCCACAAGAGGTGGCGCGGCGTCGTCCCCGAAGTCGCGAGCCGTTCGCACACGGAGCGCATCCTGCCGATCGTCGAGCAAGCGCTTGAAGACGCCGGCGTCACGCCCGAGCACCTCGACGCCGTCGCAGTCACGAACCGCCCCGGCATGGTCGGCTGCCTATTGGTCGGCATGGCAGCAGCCAAGGCGCTCGCGTGGCGATTTGACAAGCCGCTGATCGGCGTCGATCACGTGCAGGCGCACGTGCACACAGGCCTGCTGGCCGAGCCCGACATGCCGCTACCAGCTCTATGCCTGGTCGCGTCGGGCGGACACACTGCGCTGTATCGACTCACTGAACCTGGCACCAGCGAGCGGCTCGGGACAACGCGTGACGACGCCGCTGGCGAGGCGCTAGACAAAGGCGCGGCGCTGCTCGGCCTGTCGTATCCCGGCGGTCCGTCCATCCAAGAAGAGAGCGAGGGCGGCGACCGCGCCGCGCACCGCTTCCCCCGCACGCTGCTGGACAAAGCCTCGCTGGACTTTTCGTTCTCGGGACTGAAGACAGCCCTCCTCTACACGCTCCAACCACCAGGCAAGCCAAAGCGATCAACGCCGCCAGGGGCGCAAGAGGTCAAAGACCTCGCCGCCTCATACCAGGAGGCCGTCGTAGACGTGCTGATCAAGAAGCTAAGGCGCGCCGCAGAGCGCCATGAGGTGCGGTCGCTTTGTATCGGCGGCGGCGTCGCCAAGAACTCGCGGCTACGCGAGCGGTTGGTTCGCGACCCCCAGCTGAGCGGGCTGCGGCTCGTCTTACCGCCACTGTCACTGTGCGCCGACAACGGCGCAATGATCGCAGGCCTCGCGGCGACCTTGCTGCGCAAGGGGGAGCGCTCTCCGCTCAACCTCGACGCGGTCGCGACCTCAAAGACCAACAGCAAGGCGCGACCACGCGGAGGGGCGCGGCGATGATCAACGACCACGAACAGCAGCTGCGCGAACTGTTACAGCAAGTGCAGCGCGGGGACCGCTCGATCGACGACGCGCTCGCAGCGCTGCAGGTCGCCCCTGACGTGAGCTCGGCCAACGCCGACGGCCAGCTCGGCTTCGCGACCGTCGACCACGACCGTCAGAAGCGCTGCGGCTTCCCGGAGGTGGTTTTCTGCCCCAACAAGACACCGGACGACGCCGCCGCGATCACGGTCGAGATCTTGACCCAGTCTGACCGCGTGCTGCTGACCCGTGCCGAGCCGGCCCACGTCGAAGCAGTAAAGAGCGCGATCCCAGATGCAGTGCATCACGAGCGCGCGCGCTGCGTTACGGTCACCCGGTCGGCACCGAAAGAGCGAGGCGAGGTCGCCGTCGTCAGCGCGGGCACCGCCGACCTCCCGATCGCAGAAGAAGCGGCCGTAACCCTCTGTATCGCTGACAATCGCGTCGCTCGCTACGCCGACGTCGGGGTCGCCGGGATCCATCGCCTGATGGCGCGCATCGACGAGATCCGCCGCGCCAACGCGATCGTTGTCGTCGCAGGCATGGAGGGAGCTCTCCCCAGCGTGGTCGCCGGACTTGTGGAGAAACCAGTGATCGCAGTTCCAACCAGCGTCGGCTACGGTGCATCCTTCGCAGGCCTCTCGGCGCTGTTGACGATGCTCAACAGCTGCGCGGCAGGCATCGCCGTCGTCAACATCGACAACGGCTTCGGCGCGGGCTACCTAGCATCGCAGATCAATCGGCAATCCGTCACGTAACACGACCTTGAGCACCTCACCCCGCACCGTTCGCCCGCCTGCCCGACTCGCGCTCGAAGACGGGACGGTAATAACGGGGCGTGGCTTCGGCGCAGCAGAGGACAGCTTTGGCGAGCTGGTCTTCAACACCTCGATGACGGGTTATCAGGAGATCCTGACCGACCCTTCCTATCGCGGACAAACCGTGATGCTCACGCAGCCGCACATCGGCAACTACGGTGTCTCGAGTGAGGACGAGGAGTCCGCGAAGCTCTGGCTATCAGGCCTCGTCGTCCGCGAGGCGTGCAGCAAAGCCAGCAACTTCCGCTCAGGCAGCGAACTGCACGACTACCTCGAGCAACACGGCGTCGCTGGGATCGAAGGTGTTGACACGCGCGCGCTCACGCGCCGTGTACGAGACCACGGCGAGCAGCGCATCCTGATTACGCGCGACATGTCAGCCAGCGCCGAAGAATTGATCGCCAAGGTAAAGGCGGCGCCCAAGGTCGCGGACGTCGATCACGTATTGAAGGTCACGACGCCAGAGGCCTACACATGGGGCAAGGGCTACGAATCAACCTTCAGCGCGCCACCCCCGCACGTCCCTGCTGACGGCAAGCGCTACCGCGTCGTCGCCTATGACTTTGGCGCGAAGCGTAACATCCTGCGCTCGCTCGCCGCTTGCGGCTTAGACGTGACGGTCGTCCCGGCGGACACACCCGCGGAAGCCGTGCTTGAGCGCGAGCCACACGGCGTATTCCTCAGCAATGGCCCAGGCGACCCACAGGTCTGCGCCTACGGCATCGAAGCCGCAAAGCAGCTGGTCCAGCGGGTCCCAGTCTTCGGCATCTGCCTCGGCCACCAGATCCTCGCGCACACGTTCGGCGGCAAGACCTACAAGATGCCGTTCGGTCACCACGGCGGGAACCAACCAGTGATCGACCTGACGACCCAGAAGGTCGAGATCACTTCACAGAATCACAGCTATGCGGTCGACGGCGACTCGCTACCTGACTCGGTGGTCATCACGCACAAGAACCTGAACGACGACACCGTCGAGGGGCTCCGTCACGCCGAGCTCCCGGTCTTCTCGGTGCAATACCACCCCGAAGCAGCACCAGGGCCGCACGACTCGCTGTATCTGTTCAAGCGCTTTGTCGACCTGCTCGAAGGCGCGCACGTCTAGACGCGCGTGATCGAACGAACCGTCGAACCAGAATCGAGCGGGCGGCGGCTCGACGGGCTGATCCGCGAATTCTCGGAGCTGTCACAGAAGCAGGCACGGCGCCTGTGCGCGCTCGGCGCCGTCTCAATCGATGACGTACGACGCGACGGCACGACCCGTGTCCGCTCCGGCCAAGTCATCCGATTCGACGGGGCGCTCGCGCAGTGGTCGCTCCGCCTCGGGGTGCCGGTCGTCTTCGCTGACGAAGACGTCATGGTCTTGCACAAGCCACCCGGGCTCGCGGTGCACAAAGGGCCGCTCATCGAGACCTCCGTCGCGGCCTCGCTGCAAGCGGCGCTGCCCAAGAGCGGGCTCGCCCATCGGCTCGACCGCGACGCCTCGGGGTTGATGCTGATCGGGGTCACGACCGAGGCCCTGCGGAAGCTTGGCGCGGCGATGGAGCAAGGCGGCATCCACCGTCGGTACGAGGCGGTCGCTGTCGGCGAGCTGCCAGAAGACTCCGTCAAGATCGACCTGCCGCTGCTCGTGACCGACGAGCCGCTCGGCGATCGCCCGAAGACCATCGTCTGCGAGAGCGGACAACGCAGCGTCTCGCACGTCACGGTGCTCGGGCGACGAGCCGGATTCAGCCACGTACGCGTTGACCTAGAGACCGGCCGCACGCACCAAATCAGAGCGCACCTGCGCGCGATCGGTCATCCGCTGCTCGGCGACGCCCGCTACGGCGACCGAGCGACTAACGACAAGGCGCGCGAGACGTTCGGCGTGCAGCGGACCCTACTGCACGCCGCGGAGCTGCGCTTCCCAAAGCCTAGCGACGGCCACGAGGTCACCGCCCGCGCCGCCGCGGAGCCTGACTTCGCCCGGTTATTCCGCCCACGATAGCTGCGCCGCAAAACGTGCCGCGCCCCACCTAGGCGCGGCCGCGGCTCAAGCGCGCGGAGCGGCCAACGCAGCCTGCACCTTCGCGACGACTTCATCGGCGCCGCACTCGACCTTATCGAGCCCCTTGCGCACCAACATCTCGACCTTGCCCTCGGCCGCGTTACGGCCGACGAAGACCTGCACCGGCAGCCCGATCAGCTCGTGATCCTTGAACTTGGCGCCCGGTGACATCGGCCGATCGTCGAAGCACACCTCGACACCAGCGGCTTGTAAGTCACCGTAGAGCTTCTCTGCGAGCTCGACCTGCTCGCCGCGCTTCTTATCTAAGAACGCGACCACGCACTCAAAGGGCGCGATCGGCGCAGGCCAAACGATGCCCTTATCGTCGTGGTGCTGCTCAACCGCCGCGGCTGGGGTTCGAGAGACACCGATCCCATAGCACCCCATAACGAAGGGGGTCGGCTTGCCGTTCTGCGCCATGAACGTCGCGCCCATCGCCTCGGAGTACTTGACGCCGAGCTTGAAGATGTGCCCCACCTCGATCCCGCGCGCCTGCTCGAGCGGCGCGCCAGTCTGTAGGTCTCCGTCGCCAGCGCGCGCTAAACGCAGGTCGTGGAAGGCCGGCATCCGCGCGTCGCGGCCGAAGTTCACGTTGAGGCAGTGATGACCGGTCTCGTTGCAGCCAGTGAGCAGGTTCGTCCGCCCCTTCAGGCACTTATCGGCGAGCAGCGTGACCTCCTCGGAAAGGCCCACGGGGCCCGCGAAGCCGGTCTCAGCGCCGGTCGCCCCCACGATTTCCTCATCGGTCGCGAGCGCCACGCTGAGCGCGTCGAGCGCGTTGGTGAGCTTGACCTCGTTGATCTCGAGGTCGCCGCGCTGCATCACCGCGACGATCTTCTCTTCATCCGCGAAGGTCGCTTTGTAGAGCACGGTCTTCGCCATGCGGCCGGCGGCCCACTCAGGGAAGAACTCCTCGAGCTGCGCGACCGTCTTCACGCCAGGGGTCTCGTGTTTCTCAAGCGCGGCGACGTCGCCGCCTTCAGGCGCCGCAGGCAGACGGCTTGAGGCCTTCTCTACGTTGGCCGCGTAGCCGCTCTCACGGCAGAACAAAATCGCGTCTTCGCCGCTGTCAGCGATGACCATGAACTCTTCGCTCCCTGCGCCACCGATCGCGCCTGAGTCCGCCTGCACGACGGTGTAGTCGACGCCGCACCGATCAAAGATCCGGCAATACGCATCGCGCATCTTCTGATAGGCCGCGTCGAGCCCCTGCTTATCCGCGTCAAACGAATACGCGTCCATCATGATGAACTCACGGCCCCGCATGAGCCCGAAGCGCGGCCGGATCTCGTCCCGGAACTTGTCTTGGATCTGATAGCAGTTAACCGGCATCTGCTTGTAGCTGTTCACCTGCGAGCTGACGAAGTCGGTCATCACCTCTTCGTGTGTCGGACCGAGGCACATCTCTGAACCTTTTCGATCCTTCAGCGTGAACATGATCCCGTCCGTCACGTAACGCTCCCAACGACCGCTCGACTCCCAGAGCTCCTTGGGGTGGATGATCGGCAACATCACCTCGTTGGCGCCCTCGCGGTCGAGCTCCTCGCGAACGATCTGCGCGAACTTCTTCACCACGCGCCACATCAACGGCGAATACGTATAGACGCCCGCTGCGGTCTTCACGATGAAGCCCGCGCGCGCGAGCAACCGGTGGCTGGGGATCTCGGCGTCGGACGGGTCCTCGCGGAGGGTCTGGATCAGGATCTGGCTGAGGCGCATCTGGCGAGGAGCGTAGGGGAGGTCCGGCGCTGGAACAAAGGCCAACCGCACCGCTACCTGAACTGTCGGCTACGATGCTGCGCATGCTGCGCGCCCTCTCGCTCGCGGCCGCTGGTGCGCTGTTCGCGCCGACGGCCAGCTCTCAAGACCGACTCCCCAACCTCGTCGTCATCTTCATTGACGACATGGCGTACGCCGACATCGGCCCGTTCGGCGGCGACATCCCGACGCCGCACCTAGACCGAATGGCCGCAGAGGGTATGCGCTTCACGGACTTCAGCGTCGCGACCGCCGTCTGCTCAGCCTCACGCGCCGCGCTATTGACCGGCTGCTACCACCGTCGGGTCGGCATCTCCGGCGCGCTCGGCCCGCGCGCAAACCACGGCCTGCACGAGCGCGAGATGACGCTCGCCGAGGTCTGCAAGCAGCGGGGCTACGCGACGGCGTGCTTCGGCAAGTGGCACCTGGGACACCATCCGAAATTCCTGCCGACCAACCACGGCTTCGACGAATACTTCGGGCTGCCGTACTCCAACGACATGTGGCCGCTGCACCCGGCCTACGCGCACCTGCCAACCGCTGCCGAGCGGCGCAAGAAGGGCTATCCCAACCTGCCCCTGATCGAAGACGCCAAGGTCATCGACGACGAAGTCTCGGGCGCGGACCAAGAGATGCTCACGACCTGGTACACCGAGCGCGCGGTCTCCTTCATCAGGCGCCATAAAGACCAGCCGTTCTTCTGCTACGTCCCGCACTCGATGGTGCACGTGCCGCTGTTCGTCTCCGACAAGTTCAAGGGCAAGAGCGGCAAGGGGCTGTTCGGCGACGTGGTCATGGAGATTGACTGGTCGGTCGGTCAGATCCTCGACGCCTTGAAGACCTACGGCGTCGACGATGACACGATGGTCGTGTTCACGTCCGACAACGGCCCCTGGCTTAGCTACGGCCACCACGCGGGCTCATCTGGGATCTACCGCGAGGGCAAGGGCACCATGTTTGAGGGCGGCGTCCGCGAGCCGACCGTCGTCCGCTGGCCAGGCCGCGTGCCAGCAGGCACGACATGCGACGAATTCGCGTCGACGATCGACATCGTACCGACGTTCGCCAAGCTGATCGGCGCCAAGCTGCCCGCGCACAAAATCGACGGCCGCGACATCTCGCCGCTGCTGCTGGGAGAGCAGGGGGCCAAGTCGCCGCACGAGTGCTTTTTGCACTACTACGCAGGCGGCCAGCTACAGGCGGTCCGTGACCCCCGCTGGAAGCTACATTTTCCGCACAGATACCGAACGATGGCCGGCAAGCCTGGCGGCAAGGACGGCAGCCCAAACGCATACACCCAAGCCTCGATCGGCCTCGAGCTCTTCGACCTCAAGAACGACCCAGGCGAGACGACGGACGTCGCCGCGGAGCACCCAGACGTCGTCGCGCGGCTACAACGGCTCGCAGAAGCCGCCCGCGCAGACCTCGGTGACAAGCTGACCAACGTCAAGGGCGACGGCATCCGGCCGGCAGCAAAGCTCCAAGAGGGCGACGCGCGCCTCGTCTGGTGACGACGACGCCGCTCGCAAAGCAGGCCAAACCTCGACGCTCGACGGGTTAGCATGCGCGCATGACGCGCGCCCTTGTCTTCGCTCTCGCCTGCAGCGCCGCTCTGACGGCCACCCGCGCCCAGACAGCGGCGCCGACCCGACGCCCGAACATCGTCCTGATCATGGCCGACGACATGGGCTACAGCGACATCGGCTGCTATGGCAGCGAGGTAGAGACGCCGACGCTCGACCGGCTCGCCAGCGAGGGGGTTCGGATGACGCAGTTCTACAACACCTCTCGCTGTTGCCCGACGCGCGCGGCGCTGCTGACCGGACTGTATTCTCACCAAGCCGGCATCGGGCTGATGACCGGCGACCGCGGCTACGAAGCGTATCGCGGCGACCTGAACCGCCGCTGCGTCACGATCGCCGAAGCGCTGCGCCCCGCAGGCTACAAGAACTACATGGCTGGCAAGTGGCACGTGACGCGCCACGTCGCGCCAACGGGACCCAAGCACAACTGGCCGCTGCAGCGAGGCTTTGACCGCTTCTACGGGACCATCACGGGCGCGGGGAGCTTCTTCGACCCGACCACGCTCTGCCGCGACAACACCTACGTCACGCCAGAGAACGACGAGGAATACCAGCCAGAGCGGTTCTACTACACCGACGCGATCAGCGACCAGGCAGTGCGGTTCGTGCGAGAGCACGGCGCGCGAGACAGCGCCGAGCCGTTCTTCCTCTACGTCGCTTACACAACCGCGCACTGGCCGATGCACGCCCTCGAGGCGGACATCGCTAAATACGAAGGCGTCTATGACGGCGGCTTCGAGCCCGTGCGCGCCTCGCGCTTGGAGCGCGCGCGCGAGCTTGGCGTACTCGACGCGAAATGGCCGATGTCGGCGCTCGCGCGACCTTGGGACAAGACGCCTAACCACGCCTGGGAGAGCCGCAACATGCAGGTCTACGCCGCGATGATCGACCGGATGGACCAAGGCATCGGGCGGCTCGTCGCCGAGTTAGAGCGCCGACAGATACTCGACGACACGGTCGTCATTTACCTCCAAGACAACGGCGGCTGCGCCGAGGGCATGGGCCGACAGTCGAACGCCGAGAAGATCCGCGACAAGGTCTATCAGCCGCTTGGCAGAGACGGGCTGCAGCCGAAGATCTGGCCGCCGATGCAAACGCGTGACGGACGAGCGGTCCGCACCGGACCCGATACCGACGCCGGCCCCGCAGACACATATATCGGCTACGGCCGCGGCTGGGCGAACGTGTCGAACACGCCGTTCCGCGGCTACAAGCACGACGCCTATGAGGGCGGCATCAGCACGCCGTTCATCGTGCGCTGGCCGTCCGGGCTCCCGGCGACCGCGCGCGGCGCGGTGGAAGACACGCCCGCGCACCTCATCGACGTGTTGCCGACCCTGCTCGCGGCTGCCCAGGCACCCTGTCCGACCCGAAACGGCGACCAAGACGTGCAGCCGCTGGAGGGCGTAAACCTGCTGCCTGCGCTGCGCGGCGACGACGTCGCGCGGCCGCAGCCGATCTGCTTCGAACACCACGGCAACCTCGGCATCCGAGCCGGCCGATGGAAGATGGTCTCGACCTACCGAAAAGGGAACCCGATCTCGTGGGAGCTCTTCGACATGCAGGCCGATCGGACGGAATTGCGCGACCTCGCTGCAGAGCAACCAGATCGCGTCGCTTCGCTAGAGCGCAAATGGCAGGCTTGGGCCGAGCGGGTCGGCGTGCAGGCCTGGCCAATTAAGCCCCAGAAGCGCTGAGATCACGCCAAGACATCATTTATGGTCTGGCCGGACTCCACCCATGTCTCGGTAAACGTCGAGTCCGTCACACCCGTTCGCCTAGGCCATCTTTCCTAAGATCAACCAATGCGCCACATCTTCACCTCACTCGCTCTCGCAGCTCTCTCCCCGCTCGCCATCGCGCAGTGCACGATGCAAGGCATCGGCACCCTTCAGGTGGGGCCGCCGATCGACAACTTCACGGCGGCGCCGATCCCGCTCGGCTTCTCCTTCTCCTTTAACGGCGTCAGCTACGACGAGATCTACGTCAGCGACCACGGCCTGATCTCATTCGCGACAGGCGGTGTCCCGGTGCCAAACGGCGGCGCTGCGGTCTGGACCCCCGGCTCCGCGAACTTCGACGCGATCGGCGCTGACGTCGTCTTCGCTTACTGGGGAGATCACAGCACGCAAGGCTTCGGCACGCCGACGTCGGCGAACGCCGGCATCTGGATCGACAACACCAGCGGCTCACACTGCACGGTCACGTGGATTGAAAACGAGCCCTACAATGCTTTCGCTGCGGGCGCCTTCTCATGCTCCATGACGCTGTTCGCCACGGGCGAGATCCGTCTCAGGATGGACTCGCGGTGCAACAACACGAGCTCAACCTACGGGGCCCTCGAGTCCATCATCGGTGTCCACACGCTCAACAATCCGGTCCCAGCGTCCTCGGACCTCAGCGCGCCTGCGACGACCATCGCAAACGCGACGGTGTATGAAGAGTTCATCGGGCCGGGCCCCGTCGGCTCCAACACGCCTGACCCGAGCTTTGACCTCGCCGATACGACCCTGACCTTCACGCCGCTCAGCCCCGGCTGGCTGGTGGTGACTTCACCGCTTGCATGCGGCTCCGTCACCGACGCCGGCGGCGGCTGCACTGGCCTCACGCTAACGACGACGGCAGCGCCGCTCGTCGGGACGACGTGGGACATGGAGGTCGACGGCGTGCAGGCGTCCCCGCTGCCCGTGTTCATCGCGCTCGGCGCGGCGACGCCCGCGACCCCGGTCGGCGTGCTCCTGCCGACCCTGTTCGGCCCGAACTGCACCGCGACGCAAGACGCTAGCAGCGGCATACTCGTCCTGCCTCCGGCCACCGCAGGCGTGTCCTCGATCTCGATCAACGTCCCGAACAACATCGCCATCACGGGCGCGGCGCTCAGCGCGCAAGGGATGGCGTTCGACCTCGCCGCGGCCACCGAGTTCACGCTCTCTAACGGCAACGACGTCGTCGTCGGCTACTGATCAGACCGGCGCCGAGGGCGCGACGCCTCTCGCCCGATTCGCTGCGAGCCGCGCATCTGCGCGGCTCGTTTGCGTTTGAAGCCATCACGCCGGCGGCATCGACCCCCACCGCAGCTTTCCACAATCGCACGGGGCCGTGGACAGCTCTCCACAAGCTGCCCCGCGCTCAGTTTCCCCTCGCGCCCTAGGCCGCCCGCCGCTGTAGTCTTTGCCCGACAATGCCACGCCGCCAAGACCTGAAGTCGATCCTCATCCTGGGCTCCGGGCCGATCGTTATCGGCCAAGCCTGTGAGTTTGACTACTCCGGCGTGCAAGCGTGCAAATCGCTGCGGAGCGACGGCTACAAGATCATCCTGATCAACAGCAACCCCGCGACGATCATGACCGATCCGGAGATGGCGGATCGGACCTACATCGAGCCGATCACGCCAGACGTCGTCGCGAAGATCATCGAAAACGAACGGCCTGACGCCATCCTGCCGACGCTCGGCGGGCAGACCGCGCTCAACTGCGCGATGCAGCTGCATGATCAGGGCGTCTTAGACCAGTTTGACGTCGAGATGATCGGCGCCAAGCCAGAGTCGATCATCAAGGCCGAGGGACGACAAGAGTTCCGCGAGGCGATGGACAACATCGGCCTTGAGTGCGCGCGCAGCAAGCTAGCCTACTCGATGGCAGAAGCGCGCACCGCGCTCGACGACATCGGGCTGCCCTGCGTCATCCGACCTGGCTTCACCATGGGCGGCAGCGGCGGCGGCATCGCCTACAACCTCGAAGAGTTTGAAGACATCGCGGCGCGCGGCCTGCAGCTGTCGCTGAACAGTGAGATCTTGATCGAAGAGTCGATCATCGGCTGGAAAGAGTTCGAGATGGAGGTCGTCCGCGACAAGAACGACAACTGCATCATCGTCTGCTCGATCGAGAACTTCGACGCCATGGGCGTGCACACTGGAGACTCGATCACGGTCGCGCCCGCGCAGACGCTGAGCGACCGCGAGTATCAACTGATGCGCGACGCGTCCATCGCCGTGCTGCGCGAGGTCGGCGTCGACACCGGCGGCTCGAACGTGCAGTTCGCGGTCAACCCGCGAGACGGCCGCATGATCGTCATTGAGATGAACCCGCGCGTGTCACGCAGCTCCGCGCTAGCGAGTAAGGCGACCGGGTTCCCGATCGCCAAAATCGCGGCGAAGCTCGCCGTCGGCTACACGCTCGACGAGCTCGACAACGACATCACTAAGATCACGAAGGCCTGCTTCGAGCCGACGATCGACTACTGCGTCGTCAAGTTCCCGCGATGGGCCTTCGAGAAGTTCCCGACCGCGGACCCGGTGCTGACCACTCAGATGAAATCGGTCGGCGAGTGCATGGCGATCGGCGGCACGTTCAAGGAGGCCATGCAAAAGGCGCTGCGAGGCCTGGAGACCGGCAGGAACGGCTTCGGGAACGTCCCCGGGCAACCGAACTGCCGCCCGGAAGACTTCGAGGTCGAGTCGATCCGCCCGCACCTGGCGACCCCGCGCGCTGACCGGATCGACTGGATCCGGGATGGCATGCTCGCGGGCATGACGAGCGAAGACATCTTCGAATACACCCACATCGACCCGTGGTTCCTTGACCAACTGACCGAGCTCGTCGCGCTCGAGCGGGACATCACCGCGGCGTCCACGGACGGACCAGAGGGCGTCAGCGAGCACCTCATGCGTGAGGCCAAGCAGATGGGGTTCAGTGACCTACAGCTCGCGGCAGCCTGCCCCGAAGGCACGACGGAGTGGCACGTGCGAGCGCACCGCAAGTCGCTCGGCGTCACCCCCGCCTACAAGCGCGTCGACACCTGCGCGGCTGAATATCCGAGCAGCACGCCATACCTCTACTCGACCTACAGCGGCACCGAGGACGAGACAGAGACCGAGGGGAGCGAAAGGAAGCAACGCGTCATCGTCCTCGGCGGCGGCCCGAACCGCATCGGTCAAGGGATTGAGTTCGACTACTGCTGCGTGCACGCCGCCTTGGCACTGCGTGAACTCGGCTATGAGACCGTAATGGTCAACAGTAACCCGGAGACCGTTTCGACGGACTTCGACACTTCGGACATGCTGTTCTTCGAGCCCCTGACGCACGAGGACGTCATGAACGTCGTCGACCGCATCGACCCGCGCGGCGTGATCGTGCAGTTCGGCGGCCAGACGCCGCTCAACCTAGCGCGCGGGCTACAAGACCACGGCGCGCCGCTGGTCGGCACCAGCGTCGACATGATCGACACCGCCGAAGACCGCGACCTGTTTAGCAAGCTGATCTCGGAGCTTGAGGTCGACCAACCGCCGAACGGGATGGCCGCCAACGCTGAGCAAGCGCTCGCGGCCGCAGCAGACATCGGCTACCCAGTGCTGGTCCGGCCGAGCTTCGTGCTTGGCGGGCGCGCGATGGAGATCGTCTACGACCGCGACGCGCTGCTCAGCTACATGGAGCGCAACCGGATGTTCTCGGCAGAGCGCCCGCTGCTGGTTGACAAGTTCCTGGACTCGGCGATCGAAGTCGACGTCGACGCGATCAGCGACGGCGACCAAGTCGTCATCGGCGGGATCATGGAGCACATCGAAGAGGCCGGCATCCACTCCGGCGACTCGAGCTGCTCGCTGCCGCCCTACACCCTGAGCAACGGCATCATCCAGGAGATCGCCGAAAAAACCCGCAGCCTAGCGCGCGCGCTCAACGTGGTCGGGCTCATGAACGTCCAATGGGCGGTGAAAGGCCCGAAGGTCTACATCATCGAGGCCAACCCGCGCGCTTCGCGCACGGTCCCGTTCGTCAGCAAGGCGATCGGACAGCCGCTCGCCAAGATGGCCGCGCGCGTCATGCTCGACGAGAAGCTCGCCGACATCGGCATCGTCGAGCGCCTCGAGCCGCCGTTCTTCTCCGTCAAGGCGCCGGTCTTCCCGTTCGGGAAGTTCCAAGGCGTCGACACAGTGCTGGGCCCGGAGATGAAGTCCACGGGTGAGGTCATGGGCATCGACGCCCGCTTCGGAAGCGCCTTCGCCAAGGCCATGATCGGCGCCGGTAACACGCTGCCGCGCGAAGGCAAAGTCTTCGTCAGCGTCCGCGACGAGGACAAGCGCGTTATCCTGCCGTTAGTCGACCGGATCGCAGGGCTCGGCTTCGAGATCGTCGCGACGAGCGGCACCGCGCGCGCGCTGCAAAACGCCGGTATCCCCGTGGAGCGGGTCTTCAAGATCCATGAGGGCAGACCGCACGTGCTCGACCTAGTCGTCAACCGCGAGGTGCGCTTAATCATCAACACGCCGAGCGGCAGGCGCGAGCGCAGCGACGACCGCCTGATCCGCAGCGCAGCCGCCAGCCACCGCATCCCGTGCATCACCACCCTGGCGGCAGCGTCAGCCACGATCCAAGGAATGGAGAACTGGATGAAGCAACCGCTCGCGGTCTGCCCGCTGCAAGAACACCACGCGGCCTTCGCGCCACAAGCCGCCGACCTCGCACAAGCCGCTGAAGAACAACACGCAGCCGAGGGCGGCTCGTAGTCCGCGACAACCCAAAGATGTCAAACGCTTTGATCCACGCCTCTAGCCTCGCCCAGGACGTCGCGGACTTCTGCCGAGAGCAGGTCCCTGACCCCCAGCAGCAGCGCTCTAGCTACCCCCGCTCCGAGCTCTGGGACGCCGTGGCGAAAACCGGCACCTCGCTCTGGCTAGACACCGGCGACGTCGACGCCGCCAAGGAGCTTTGGGTCCAAGAGTTCGTCGCGCTAACGACCAACAACACCCTGCTCAACAACGAGGTGCAGAAAGGCATCTACGACGAGCTCGTCCCGAACACTGCCAAGCTGCTGCGGGATAACGGCGTCACCGGCGATGACGCCGTCCAGGAGGTCGCGTTCGCCCTCAACGCCGTGCACGGCCTCAAGCTCGTCCGCACCTTCGACGCAGACGTCTCGGTCGAACTGCACACGGCGATCAGCAACGACGCCGAAGCGAGCTACCAATACGGCAAGCGGTTCCACGCGATCTGCCCCGACCGCTTCATCGTAAAGGTACCGCTGACGCCAGCGGGCCTGCTGGCCGCACGGCGACTGTCAGACGACGGCATCCGACTTAACTTCACGCTCGGCTTCTCCGCGCGGCAGAACTGGCTGATCGCGTCGCTGGCGAAGCCGACCTGGGTGAACGTCTTCATGGGACGCATCAACGCCTTCCTGAGCGACAACGGCCTCGGCGACGGCAAGAACGCCGGTGAGAAGGCGACCCTCGCCAGCCAGCGCGGCCTGCGTCGCCTGAAGAACCAAGGCGGCGCCGACGTCCGTCAGATCGGCGCGTCGATGCGCAGCGGCGCCCAGGTCGCCGACCTCCTCGGGCTCGACGTATTCACCATGCCGACCGGCGCGGCCAAGAGCTTCATCGACCTTGACGTCGACGCCGCATCCATCTCCGACAAGACCGGCAACGATCCGGAAGTGCAGTTCGCCGCCGCCGCGGACGCCGACGGCGACAAGCTCACCTGCTTTTGGGATATCGACAACCAATTCGAGACGGCCGCCGCCGCCGCCGCTGGCCTCGACGCGACCACCGCCACGGCAGGTGACGTGCTCGAGGTCCTCGCGGACAGCGGCGCGGGCGACATCTTCCCGCAGTTCTCTGAAGGCGAAGCGGCCAAGATCACCAGCGAGGGCAAGATCCCGGTCTATCAGAGCTGGGTCGAGCGCGTGCGCGCCGGCACCTGCAGCTGGGACGGCGTTCTCACCGCCGCGGCCCTAGCGAGCTTCACGAAAGACCAAGACGCGCTCGACGACCGCATTCGCGGCCTGCTCTAGGCGTCGCCCTGGGCGACCAGCGAACGGGCCCGCGATCAGAAATCTCCGACTAGGGGCCCGTCTTGTGCAGCAGCGATCGGGCTAGCGCTCGCCGCCCTGGTCCCCGCGATGGCCGCCTTCGATCTGAGCGAGCAGCGAGTCGACGGCCTTATCCATCGCCTCCCCGCGCACATTCTTGAAGCGGATCACGCCTTGCTCGTCGAGCACGTAGATGGTCGGCCAGCCGCGCACGTTCCACCTCGTGGAGATCGGTCCGCTCGTGCCGCCGCCGTTCCAGAACGAGCGCCAAGTGAGCCCCTTCTCCTTAACAGTCTGCTTAATCTTCTCGCGGTCACGGTCAGAGTTCACGCCGAGGAGAGCGAAGGGCTTGCCGTTGAGACGATTCACGAGCGACCGCTCGTGTGGGTACATGGCCCGACATGGGCCTCACCAATCACCCCAGAAGTCGATGACGACGACCTTGCCGCGGTAGTCGCTGAGCTTCATCGGCGTGCCGTCGAGGTCCTCGCCGACGATGTCCGGCGCGACCTTGCCGACCGACAAGTTGCGAAGCTCAAACAGCGCGCTCTCGGCCGCGTCGCCCATCCTCCTACGGCGATGCTCGACCGCGCTCAGCTCCTGGTCGCCCCGGATGCGCTCAAAAAGCTCAGCGGAGCGCCGCTCGAGCGCATCGGCGTCTGCCGTCTTGAGGGCGTCCACCGTGTCTCGGCCATAAGAGCCCGCATAACGCGTCAAGTCATCTTCCGTGCCAGCCGCGAGCGTGCGCGCTATCCCAGCCGCGCGCTTCAGCTGCTCAGCGGACGTCATCAACGCGACCGCGAGGTCCTCTCCTTCCGCGGCCTCGACAGCCTTAGCGAGGAACTGGGTCACCGCGTAGCCAGGGTGTCGAGACAACATCGACATCACGCTCACAGCATGCGCGGTCCCCATATGGTGCTCGCTCAACACGTCGAGCGCCAAGCCGAGGTCCGCCCCGCTAGCGCGGCCGCGGGTGATCATCCACGCGGAAGCAGCTGCGGCTTCCTCGCTCGTCGCGTCCGCCGCGACCACCTTGCGGACCCTGCCGAGAAACTCTTTGGGGTTCGGCCGCTGACCCCGGAGCTTCAATAGCTCCTCTTGGCTGGCTCCGCCCTTCGACGCAGCGCGGTAAGATGACATCCACTTCGAACTGGCCGCTTCGAACTCCTTCTTGATCTCCGCGAAATGCTCGACCGAGGCCGAGCCATCCTGCGCCTGCAGGTTCGGGGCGATCAGGATCGAAGCAGCCAGCAGCGCGTGGACGACCCGAGTCGTGCCAATCTGCATGTTTGATTCTCCTGATTGAGGGAGCCCTAATCCTACCCCAGCACCTGCGCTGATGGCCAACCAGCGAGGCCACACACCAAAGCACCAAGAAAGTCGGAACCTCCACGCCGGCCGACCGTTGCTGCATAGCGCACGACCACGACAATGAGCGGGCGGCCGAGACAGCCGACCCATCTCACCGCGCGCCCGCACCGCCCGCACCCTTCCGAGTCATATGCCTACTCCATCACGAAGCCGCCCGTTCGCCGCGTCGCTCGCCCTAACCGCCTGCTCGGCAGCGTTAACGGCCCAAGGAATCCCAGTCGGCTTCGAAGAGACCTACGCGCTCGCGAAGGACCGCGCGGCTGCCGTCGCCGAGCTGATCCCTGGCACGCCAGACTACTACTACTACCACTGCCGTGAGCGCCTCGACGCGCGCGACTTCGGGACGGTCCGCGAGACGCTGTCAACCTGGGTCAAACGACACGGGCGGACGGGACGTGTCACCGAGATCGAGAACCGTGAAGCGCTCCTGAGCTACGGACAAGATCCGGAGCGCACGTACGACTTCCTCCGCAGGCGCCTCGACCTGCGCTTCCAACACCAGCGCGTCGTGCCAGGCGCGCGCAGCGGTCTGTCGACGCGGCTCGACCCTAGCCTGATCGCGCCCGCGGCGCTCAACGAGCGCGCGCTCAAGGCCCATCGCGGCACCGTCAATGGCTTTCACACACGCGCGCTCGCGCAGCTCGCGGGCGCCGACCTCGACGACAAGCAGCTGCACAGCCTGCTAGCACGCCTAAGGAGGCCAGACGTCACCAACCTACCTTCGCTGATCGTCAGGGACCTCTCGAGCCGCGAGAGTCGAGGCTTCGGATCGCTAGGCATCCACAAGCAGCTGCGCCGCGAGCAACTGGACCAATGCCAAGCGCTGCGTCCTCAGCTGCTGAAGGACACCAACTTCGTCGACGCATACCTGACTCGAATGCAGCCAAGCGTCGACGCGGCTTGGCACAACGACCCTGAGCTGCGCGCGCGGCACCTCGAGCGCATGTGGGCGTTCGCCAACCGCCTCAGCCCGGCGTTCAATTCGCTGAAGGCCCACGTGCTCTATCACTGGCTGCGCCACGACCTCGGCACGGACGCGCCAAACAAGGAGCGCTTCCTCGCCTATATCCGCCTCCCACGGCGCGGCTTCTTCGTCAGTGAGGCGCACCTCGAGCGCTTCCAACGACCCGACGACCACGTCAACCTACGCCAAAGCTACCCCTCGCTCCTCACGCCGATCCAGAACGACGCGCAGCTCGTCAGAGCATGCTTAGAGCACTTCTTTCAGACCGAAGATAACGCCGCCGCATACACCGACTACCTCGATCAGCGATGGCTCGAGGGTGTGCTCGCCGAGACCAAGCTGCTTAACGGACAAGGGGAGCAAGAACGTTGGTATTCGCTGCTCAGCGACCCCGCCCGCCTAGAGCAGATCAAGCAGCGCGTCGAGCTGCGCTTCCCCGCGTCGCTGAAGCAGGCCTACGACGCTCAGGACGACGTTCAGCTAGAGCTCGAGACCAAAAACGTTCAAGCGCTCGTGGTCAAGGTCTTCGAGATCGATGCGTTCCGCTACCACGTAGAGCGACAAAAGCCCGTCGACGCGACCATCGACCTCGACGGCGTAGTCGCGAACTTCGAGCAGACCTTCGAATATGGCGATGCTCCGATACGGCGAGTCCGTCGCAGCTTCGATCTACCGATGCTGCGAAATCCCGGCACCTACGTCATCGACTTCGTCGGCAGCGGCCTCAGCAGCCGAGCGGTGATCTATAAGGGTGGGCTGCGCATGGTCGAGCGGACCTCGGCTGCGGGGCAAATCGTCCGCGTCTACGACGAGCGCGGCGCGCACGTGCCGAAGGCCATCGCTTGGTTCGGCGGCCGTGAATATGCCGCCGACGACCGCGGCGACATCCTGATCCCGTTCTCTACCACGCCTAGCGAAAAACAGCTCGTGCTGCGCCAGGGCGAGCGCTCTTCGATCGCGGCCTTCACCCACCGCAACGAGTCCTACCGCCTAACCAACAGCGCCTATGTCGATCGGGAGTCGCTGATCGCAGGTAACACCGCGAGCCTAGTGGTGCGCCCGCAGCTATTCCTCACAGACCACCAAGTCTCCATCGAACTGCTAGAGCAGCCGCGACTGACCATCGTCGCGACCGACCTAGACGGCAAGTCTACCACGCAAGAGGTTCGCGAGCTGAAGCTCGCGAACGGCCGCGAGTTCACCCACTCACTAAGCGTACCGCTCCGCATCACCCGCCTAGACGTCTCGCTCACGGGACGCGTCAAGGGGATGAGCGGCAAAGACGAGCAACTCTCAAGTGGCGTCCAGACCTTCTCATTCAACCAGATCGACGCCACGGCAGAGACCAGCACCCCGATGTTGGTGCGCACGTCCGCTGGCTACGCCGTTGATCTACGTGGCAAGAGCGGCGAACTCCAGACAGGGCGTGTTTGCCGCTTGGAACTCTTCCATCGCGACTATACGGAGCCCGTCAAGGTCTCTCTGCAGACCGACGAAGAGGGTCGCATTGAGCTCGGACGCTTACGCGGCATCTACCGCGTCAGCGTCAACAAAGAAGGCGGCGGCGGCGGGAGCTTTGAGCTGAACAGCGGCCGCGTCCTCTTACCTGCCACGATGCACGCCGCCGCCGGCGAGACGCTGCGTGTTCCATACCAAGGCGCGAGCCCGTCGCCGACCCGCGCCGAGTTCTCACTGCTGAGCCATAACCACGACGCGTTTGATCGCCTCGCGATCACTGACGGGTTCTTGGAACTACGAGGCCTAGACGCGGGAGACTACGAGCTCTGGCTGCACGAGACCGGCGAGATGGTCACCGTGCGAGTCGCGGACGGCCAGCGCGACGATCGCTACGTGATCGGCCGCGACCGCACGCTAGCAGCAACGACGACAGCGCCGCTGCACATCCTCGACGTAACCAGCGACGATGAACAAGTGCGCGTCCGCCTCGCCAACGCGAGCAAAAGCAGCCGCGTGCTCGCCATCGCCACCCGCTACCTGCCGGCGTTCGACCTCTACGAAGGCTTGCGAAACTACACTCGGAGCACGGCCTCAGCGACGAACATGGGGCTCCGCGTCAGCACCTTCAACGCAGGCCGCAAGCTCAGCGACGAATACCGCTACGTCATGGAGCGTCGCTTCGCGCAGAAGTTTCCCGGAAACATGCTGGAGCGACCCAGCCTGCTCCTGAATCCACGAGCCTTACCCGACGTCTCCTTCAACGCACCCATAGGCATGGGCGGCGGGGCCGGCGGGAAGTTCGGAGGCCGAGGAGCCGAAGGCCGCGCCGCCGCGGCCGGCGCGCCGATGCCGCCGGCCGAAGCTGGAGCAAACGCAGGCGCGCGGGCAAACCTAGACTTCCTACCCACCGGCGCGCGGCTGCTGAGCAACCTGAAGCCTGATGAGGCAGGCGTGGTGACCATCCCGCTCGAAGACCTCGGCGAAGGTCAGCACCTACACGTCTTAGCGCTAGACGGTGCGCAAACCGTATACGACGTCACGACGCGCGCGGAGCAACGGCTCGCACCGCGTTCGCGCGCGCTCCCCGAAGCGCTGCCAGTCGAACAACACTTCGTCGAACAGCGGCGAATCGAGTTCATCGCAGAGGGTGGTGAAGTCGAGATCGACGCCTCGAGCGCGCCGGAGCTCGAGGTCTACGACACCCTCGCGAGCGCGTTTCAGCTGTTCACGACGATCAGCCAAGATACAGAGCTGCAGAAGTTCGCGTTCTTGCTGAACTGGCCTGAACTATCACGCGACCGCAAGCTCCAGCTCTACAGCGAGCACGCATGCCATGAGCTGCACTTCTTCCTGCACCAAAAGGACCCTGAGTTCTTCGGCGCGGTGATTAAGCCGTTCTTGGCTAACAAAATCGACAAGACGTTCTTAGACGAGTGGCTGCTTGAACGTGACCTCCGCGCCTACCTTGAGCCGTGGAAGTTCGCGCGCCTCAATCTCGTTGAACAGATCTTGCTGGCGCGCCGATTAGGCGGCGAAGAACCGGCGACGGTCGCCCGGATGCTGCGCGACGCGCTAGAAGTCAACCCGATCGAGGAGGGCCAGTTGCAGAGGCTCTTCGACCTCTCACTGTTCAGCACCGCGCTCGCGGAGAAGCAGGGTGACGATCTCTCGAAGGAGTCAGCCTTCGACGCGAGCCAATGGAACTCGGCGGTTGGAATGGGCGGCGTCCCGCGCAGGCCGCGAGGGCCTGGCACGGTTGGCCCCCCGCAGAAGGAAGGAGGCCGAGCAGCGGAGTCAACCAACGCGGAGACGCAGGCCAACGCTGCGATTTCAGAGGTCATCATCACCGGCTCTTCGGACTTTGAGCTCGACGTTGAAAAGCGCAAGCGCCTTAACGCCGCCCTCCTCTACCAACCCGTCGAGCCGACCCGCCTGTTAATCGAGCACAACTATTGGCAGCGCGACATCAGCACACCTACCACCGACACGATTACTGCCAACCAGTTCTGGGTCGACTTCGCTGCGTCTGAGCGTGGGGCGCCGTTCGTTTCGACGGCGATCGCGCAGGCGAGCGGCAGCTTCGTCGAGATGATGTTTGCGCTCAGCGTGCTAGACCTCCCCTATGAGGCCGGCAAACACCAGTTCGAGACGGAGGGGATGCAACGCACGATCACCGCTGCGTCCCCGCTGCTGTTGGTGCGCAAGGAGATCGCGAAGAACAAGAACGCCGCGAGCGACGCTGCGTTGCTGCTCGGGCAGAACTTCTTCCGCCTCGACGACCGGTATCGGTGGCTCGACGGTGAGCGGCGCGACGCATTCGTGAATGAGGAGTTCCTCGTCGACGTCGCCTACGGGTGCCAGGTGATCATCACCAACCCGACGTCGAGCGCGCGCGTTGCAGACGTTCTGATGCAGGTCCCAGCGGGCGCGATCCCGTTGCAGCGGGGGCTCTGGACCCGCGGCGAGCAGGTGAAGTTGGCGCCCTACGCGACGCAAACGATCGAGTACTCGTTCTACTTCCCAGCGACCGGCGCCTACGCGCATTACCCGGTGCACGCCTCGGAGAAGGGGCAGCTGGCGGCGGTCGCCGCGGCCCAGCAGTTCGACGTGGTCGGCGAGCCGAGCGGCGTCGATACATCATCGTGGGAGCACGTCTCGCAGCAGGGATCGCCAGCGCAGGTGCTGGCGTTCCTTGACTCGCACAACGTGCAGCGTCTCGACCTCACCAAGGTGTGCTGGCGCCTACGCGACCGCGAGTTCTACCAAGCGATGACAACCAAGCTGCGGCGACGACACGTCTTTGACCAAGCGATCTGGTCGTACGCGCTGCTTCATCGCGACCAGCAAGGAACCAAGGACTACCTGCGCTATCGCGACAACTTCCTTGACCAGTGCGGCCCCATGCTCGATTCGCCGCTCATCACGATCTCCTCCAAGGAACGCGCGCGCTTTCAGCACGTCGAGCTAAACCCGCTCGTCTACCAGCGGGCACACCGACTCGGCAGCAAATTTGTGTTCGGGAACCGGAACCTCGCGCTCCAATACAACGCGTTGATGGAAGTGCTCGGCTACCAACCCGGGCTCGACAGCAAGGACTGGCTCATCGTCACCTACTACTTCTTGCTGCAGGATCGCGTCGACGAGGCGCTGTCATCCTTCGCGCAGGTCGACCCGAGGGCGATCGAGGCCAAAGTGCAATACGACTACCTGTCGGCCTACCTGTGCTTTTTCACCGGCGACGCGCAAAAGGCGCGGCGAATCGCGACAGCACACGTCGACGACGTCGCCGTTCACTGGCGCCAGCGCTTCCGCGAGGTGCTAGCCCACTTAGATGAAGCCGCGGGTAAGACCCGACAGCGTGCCGAGGAGCAGTCTAACGACACGCTCACGGCGACAGCGCCCGCGCTCGAGGTCGCCCTCGAAGGGCGCGACGTCGCGGTCAGCTATAAGAACCTCAGCGAGGTCGAAGTGCGGTACTACGAACTCGACGTCGAGTTCGCGTTCTCGACGCAGCCGTTCGCCGGCCCCGACGGCGCGTCGGCGGCGTTCGTGAAGCCGAACTTCCAAGAGACGCGCGCGCTCGAGGGGGCCGCCACGCAGCTGACCTTCCCGATGCCGCAACAGTTCTGGCAAAAGAACATGCTGGTCGAGGTCCGCGCCAGCGGCCTAGTTAGGTCGCGTCAATACTTCGCCAACGCGCTCGACGTGCGCTTTCTTGAGTCTTACGGCCAAGTCGCGGTGACCGAGCCGACGTCTGAGAAGCCGCTCGCCCAGGCCTACGTGAAGGTCTTCGCGCGGATGCCGGACGGGACGGTCCGGTTCCATAAAGACGGCTACACCGATCTACGCGGCCGCTTCGACTACGTCAGCCTCTCAGACGACCCGAACCGCGGCGCCCAGCGCTACGCGGTGCTAGTGCTCGACGAGGAGCGCGGCGCGGTGATCCGCGAGATCAACCCGCCTGCGAGATAGACGTAGCGCCATTCACGGTGCACACAAAAAAACGCGGCTCCGATCGCTCGGCCGCGTTTTCATATACGGGCGCAGTTATGACTCGGGGAGCTACGAGCCGCCGCGACCAAACTTCGGTCCGCCGCCAGCGCCGTTGCTCGGCTTCTTGCCCTTCGATTTGCTTTTACGAGGCCGACCGGCCTTGTTACCGCTGTTTCAACCTGCTCACTCGCTTGGGAGCGGCAGACCTTGTAGGTCCTCCATCTCCATCCTCGCGAGTCGCACCGCCGCCTCGAGGTCTTCTTGGTGCAGCGTCTTCTCGGACTCATCGCCGGCCTGCTCAGCGAGCAACCTCCAGTTCTGCCGCGCCGCCTCGATCTCAGGCTCCCAGACCTTGCGATCCAAGCCTTCGAGCCGCATCAGCCATGTCTTGTAGAACTGAGCGCGCGCCAGCGCTTGGCGAGCGTCGCGAAGTAGCGCCGGGTCGCTGTCGGTCGCAGCCTGCATCTGCTCGACCAAGGTCGCGAGCTCGTCGCGAGCTTCGATCAACCCCTGTGACTGCATACGCGCCTTGTTGAGCTCGATCTGCAGTCGCTGGGCGACGCGCTCGTCGTAGGAGTCCGGGTCCTTAGGGAGCGACTCTAGAGCAGCTTCATACTCGCTGATCGCGAGCTTCCAGTCGCCTTCGCTGGCCGCCTGGTGCGCCGCCACGATGACCGCATCTGCAGCCTCGAGGGCAACAAGATCTTGACCAGGCCCTTCGTGATACGCCCAGGCTCCGATCGGGAGCACGAGCCATCCGATTAGCAGGATTTTACGCATGATGTGAGTGTGTGAACGCCGCCGACCAGCGCTTAGTGAAGTGTATCGGTCAGAGGCCACCTCAGGGGGCAGCCTCTTAGAAATCTTCCGCCGCTTGGCCTCCGCGTCATCGCAAGCGAGCGGTCCGGTGGAGCGTAGCGTGGCTACCCCTGAGCCGGCGGGTGTGAAAGGGGAGCTCCCGGTCTCCACGTAGTGCCGAAGTAGTGTAGGAGGACCGGGAGCAACGTCAGCAGCAGCGACGTGACGAAGACGGCCAACAACGCGTACTCCCTCAGCGTCAACTGCTCAAGCAGCGGCTTGCGCGAGTCCTTCGCGGCGGCGTTCAAGATGTCGCTCGGGACCTGCCTACGGTTACCGTTGTGGAACTCGCCGCCGGTTCGTATCGCGACCTGCCGCAGCGTGCTCTCATCCTGCCGAGACTGCTGGCCGCCGATGAAGCTGCCCGACAAGTGATCGCCGACGCCGATCACGAGCGTACCCCCGATCGAGGGCGGCAACGCGGGCATCCCGGTCGCCGGGACCGTGTCCCCATCGCTGACGATCACCATCAGCGAGCTGTTCGCCCGCCAAGGCTTCGCGAGGTCACACGCGACCTGGATGCCGTCAAAGAGCTTCGTCTTGCCCACCTTGAAGGCGTACTGCAGATCGACCTCCGTCAGCATATGACGAACCACCTCGATGTCCTTGGTGTCCGTGACGACCGGCTTCGCGCCGTTATAGGTCGCGATGACAGAGACCTTGTATTGACCGATCTTGACACGGTCGAACATCGAATCGATCAGCTCGCGAGCGCGCTCGTGACGAGTCTGGTCGCCGCTCGCGCCGGCGTCCTTGAGCAACATGCTCGGTGAAACGTCGTAGACCAAGAGCAGGTGACGCCATTCATCATCCGGGACCTCTTGGCCCGCGTGCACCTTCGGCTCCACCAAGATCAACACCGTCAGGCCCCATGCCAACGCGCTGCACGAAACGATCCTGAGTAACGGCGACGCTGCAGCCCACTTAGCAGGCAGCCCTGACGGACCAAACGCCAGATAACGAAGCCGATGTGTCCGGCGCGCGTGCAACGCCTCACCGAGCATCGTGATCAAGAAGGCCGCCGCAGCGGCGTAGAGGGCTACCACGGCGTGTGCCTCCAACCGAGCAGAGACAGCGCGAAGGCCCCCAGCACGCCTAACCCAGCGATGCAGAACGGAGAGAACCAATCAACGAGCTCAGCGGTCCCCTGCTCTAGCTCTGCCTTGGTCATCTCGTCGATCTGCGAGAACACGCTGGTCAACGCGTTAGCGTCGCCTGGGTTAAAGACCTCCCCGCCGGTCGTACGCGCGAGGTTGACGATCTCGCCGGGCGCCTCGGCCTCCTGGATGTTCACGGCAAAGAGCTTGATCCCGTCACGGCGCAAGCGCTTAGCGATCTCCATCTCCGCCCCGTTCGAGAGGTCGCTGCTGAAGCCGTCGGTAATGAGGATCATCATCCGGTCACCCTCGCTTCGCGAGGTCAGCACCTCACGCGCGCCGAGAACTGCCTTGCCGATCTCGGTGCCGCCGAAGCCAGGCGGCGCGGTTTCGGGCCGCATAAACGGAATCGAGTTGCGGAACGCAGACGGGTCGCTCGTCAGCGGGACCCAGTGGAGGTAGTTGTTGCCGAAGAACGTCAGGCCAAACGAGTCTCCATCGCGGAAGTCGAGGAACTCATTGATCGCCCCCAAAGAAGCGTCATAGCGCGATCCCTTGCCGAACTTCGCGGTCATCGATCCTGAGATGTCGACGAGGAACTGAATGTTCGTCAGCGCGCGCTTCTGCTTCGGCGCGGCCAGCTCTTGCGGCAGCGCGATCAACAACACCGCGACCGCCAACAACATCGCAGGCAATGACTCAGCGACCGCGAGCAAAACGCGCGTCAAGCCGCGGCTGCCGAGCCTCCGGCTACCGTCGGAGTCAAACGGCATCACCACACGCCCGCCGCTCCTCGTCCACACCCAGTAGACGTGCAGGAGTGGCAAAACCAGCAGCAAGAGCAGCCACGGCCGCGAGAACATCAGCGCGCCTCCGATCGGAACTGATCGGCCTGCACGGAGCGATAAGGCTCTAATAGCGCGCCGACGTCAACGTCCTGGGCAGGGCTCGGCGCATGTAGCCACGCCTCGACCTGGCGAAGCAACGCGCCAGCTTCCTGATCAGCGCGGATCGCCATTACAGCTTCACCGGCGCGCAGCTCGCTGAGATCCAGCCTCGCGCGCCAGAACGCGACCAGCAAACGCTCGAGTTCTGCCTTCTCGTGCTCAGCAGCGCCACCGCGACTAACTCGGTCGACCAGCGGCCGAAGGCGATCTGCGAGGGTCGGCTTCGCCTCTTCCGGCGGCGGGGCATGCCGCCGTTTACGCCCCGCGAACAAAATCATGGCGAGGCCAAAGACCCAACCAACGCCGATGATGATCTGCTGTGTCGAATAGCCACCGAGGCGCTCGCCGCGCGTCGACGCAAGCTCGCTGGGCTCAAACATGTCGCCCGGCAAGACGCTGAGGACTTCCACCTCTACGGGCGGGCAGCTCTCAGCCGAGACCGAGCTGGCGTCCTCACGGAGGAGATACTCCATCAAGTCGTAAGCCCCTGGCTCAAACCCTGCCCACTCTAAGTCATATCGAAGGTGCTCGCCGTGCGGCCACACCTCGAGGATCCGAACAATCAACGGCGCCTTCATGGTCGTCGGCGCAGCGACTAGCTTTGATCCCTCTACGACCAAGCCGTCGATGTAGGCCCGCATACCCACGGTAGCTCGGCGCTGATCTCGCTCTTGCGCGAACATGCAACACGTCAACACCAACGCCGCAGTCGAAGATCTGACGACGCTTATCATCGCCCACCTCCCGACATGCCGCGCGAAGCGAAGAAGTGCCGCAGCTTATGCAAATACGGCTGGTCCGTGCGCAGCACTAAGTGATCGACGCCACCCTTGCGGAGGTCGCTCTCGATACGCGATTGATCAACCATGAGGCGGCGAGCGCGCGCAGTGAACGCCCGGCCGGTCTCCGCCTCTCTGGCGCGCACAAACCCACCGCCAGGCAGCTGCACCTCAGCTGGATCCTGGACCTGAATCACGGCGACCTCATGCTCCTGCGCGAGCAACGCCGCCGAGTGGGCCGCGCCCTCTTCATGCAGGTCTGTGATGACGATGATGATCGAGCGGCTCGTCAGCGTCGGACGCAGCTCGCGGATCCGCCGCGTCAACATCGTCTGCTCGTCGACGGCATAGCGCCGTAAGCGCAACAGCCACTGCATCACCTGGTCCTTCGCCAAGCTCGGCTGGATGTGCACAGAGCGCGCGCCGCAACCTAGCACCCCGACCGGGCTCGTGCGGTCGAGGCACGCCAACGCGATGCCGCCAGCGATCTGCATCGCGACCTCATACTTGCTGCGGCTGGTGGATGAAGCCACCATCGACGCCGAGGTGTCGATCAACAACCATGCCGGGATACGACGAGGTGCTTCGTACTCCTTGATGTGGTGCTTGCTCGTGCGCGCTGTGACGCGCCAATCCATCGCTTTGACAGGGTCTCCAGGCAGATACTGCCGAGACTGCACGTAATCGATCCCCGAGCCGAGGAAGCGAGAGCCGTCGAGGCCGTAGCTGAGGTCGTCGGCAAGGCGGCGGATCGCGATCACGAACTTCCGCGCCGCCGAGGGCTCGAGTTCAGGCAACATCATCGGCAGGCGAGCTTCACGCTCACGGATGCTGACCCGCGCGCCGGTTGTTGACCGCGCATCGCTCATTTGGCGGCTTCGCTGAGGATCTCCTGGAGGACCTGCTGGCTGGTGAAGCCGTCCGCGACCGCCTCGTAGCTGAGACGGATACGGTGCAGGATCACGTCCTCGGCGAGCGCGAACAAATCTTCGGGGACCACGTAGTCACGACCATGAATCAACGCGCGCGCGCGCGAAGCCTTGACCAAGGAGATCCCTGCGCGCGGCGAACAGCCTAGCTCTAGCAGCGGGTGGGCCCGAGTACGGTTAACGATCTCGATCACGTGCTCGATGAAGGTCTCGCTGACGTGCACCTCTTGGACGTCTTCCATCGCGCGGACGAGCTGCTCGGCGCTGCCGCGCTCTTGGCCGTCTAGGACGTCAAACTCGGTCCTCGCGACGGCGCCTTCGCCCTCGCGGCGCACCCCGAGCTTGGTGTTACGACGCAGCACCTCCTTCTCCTCCTCGGGCTTCAGATACTCCAATCGGTGCAGCAACATAAAGCGGTCGAGCTGTGCTTCCGGCAACTCGAAGGTGCCGGCTTGCTCGACAGGGTTCTGAGTCGCGATCACTAAGAACGGTGCGGGCAGCGCGAAGTTATGACCGCCGATCGTGACGCGGCGCTCCTGCATCGCCTCGAGCAGCGCTGACTGCACCTTTGGCGCCGCGCGATTGATCTCGTCAGCGAGCAGCAGGTTCGTGAAGATCGGGCCCTGGTGGACCCGAAACTCGTTGGTCTGCTGATCCAAGATCTCGCTGCCGACGATGTCCGACGGCAGCAAATCGATGGTGAACTGAATCCGCGCGAAGGCGAGGTCCACCGTCTTCGACACCGCCGCTACCAGCAACGTCTTGGCGAGGCCTGGGACACCCTGGAGCAGCAAGTGCCCGGACGTCAACATCGCGATGAGCACGCGCTCTACGACGACGTCTTGGCCGACGACGACCGTTCCGACTCGAGTCTTGATCTGATCGAGGAACTCACGCGTCTCAGCGAAACGTGCGACAGAGGCTTCAGGTGCGGTCATGAGACAAATGGCTGCGAGGAGGTCGGTCGTGAAGGAACCAGGCGGTCGAGGTCGGTCTGTGGGCGGCGTATTCGGAAGCGGTCAACCCGCGCGGTTTAGCCAATGGCGAGCGATAGCTTCGAGGTCGGCGGCGTCGCCTCCGTCCGCGGCCCCCTTGCCGAAGTGGCTGATTTCGATGCGGTGTATCTCAGCTTCGAGCTGCGCCTGCTGAGCGGCCGGCAGCCCGCCGCTCGTGCGGATCTCGTGGAGCAACGCCAGGATCGAGAACGGCGTCACGGCCTCCGGCATACGCAGACCGACCTCGTGGCCGTCTGCCGCGTCCTCGCGAGGCTTCGAGAAGAAGAACCAGAAGCCGTAGAGCGCCCCGCCCGCGAGGAGCACCAGCCAGGACCACCATGGGTTGGTGCCGACTCGACCGAGACGCAAGGCGATCTCTGCCGGCACCGTCTCAAGGTCGGCGTCATCATAGCGTTGATACGTGGTCGCCATGTCCTCCAGCTTCGGTGCGCCGAAGCGGAAGCTACCGGGCCGCGCCCCCTCCGTCTGCGGCTCAAACGCGATCAACCAGACGCGCTCGCTCTCTACGGCGTCCTGATCGGGCGTGAAGCGCATGACGGCCGCGCCCTGATCATCCATCTTGCTGACCCTGAAGCCCGGCGGGGCGAGCTCCAGGATCGCGTCTAGGTCAGGGACCAACCCATTACTCTTCGCCTTGACCTCGAGCGTAATCTTGCCCTCGTCGACCTTACGTTCGTCGAGTAGCTGTGAGACCTCGAGCGCCTCGAACGGCCGCTGCGCCTGCGCGCGCGACGCGTCGATCGCGACCGGCGAAGAGACCACCGGCATAATGAAGAAGCCGGTTGTGTCCTTGAAGTCGAGGTCGAGCTTCACTTCGGGGATGCGATCGACCTGCGGCCCCCTGGCCTGCAGCAGCAGGTAGGCGTAGGGCGTGCGCTGCCAACCTTCGGCGTCGCCGCGCAGCGCCTCCATGTTCTCACTGTTGAACGTCGCGCTCAGGATCTCGAAGTTCTCCTGGAGTGACGCGATCGCCGCGTCGTGAAACTTGTCGCGGTAGTTCTCTGTCGGGCGGCCGTAGTTGTACGCGTAGGCCATGTTGTTCTGGTTGGTCGCGTACTTCTGGAACCCCCCGCTCTCGCGGCCGACCGCGTCCGTGTGCACGATGTCGACGCGCACGCCAAACGGCTCAATCCCGACCTGCGATGAGCCGTCCACGACCATCTCCAGGCGGATCTCGCTGACTAAGTCCTGGTAGTAGTCCCAGACCTCGCGAGCGTCCTTGGTCTGCTCGTGGTCGCCTGTGATCTCAAAGCCCGCCTTCAGGTAGCGGAACTTAATGTCCGGCTTGACCGACGACATCCGTGTAAACAGCAGGTTCGCGAAGCGCGCCTGCATGCGCTCACGGTGGCCATCAGGCAACGACGCGACCGCCGCCTTGATCAGCGGCAGCTGGCCACCTGCGACGACCATCGACTCGTCAATCGCGCCCAGGTCTGACGCGCCCAACGCCGCGTAGAACCAGCTCGTGAAGACGACGTCTGTCTCCTCGCCCTGAGTCAGCGTCTCTGCGATCGAGGCGTAGTGGTCAGCGGCCTCAGACAGCAGCTCAAAGGCGCCCTTGCGGACCTCGCTGAACGAGCTGTCCGGCATCGCCTCCTTCTTGAAGTTGTTCTGGTCGTGCAAGAGCGTCGCGACGGCCGTTAACAGCGACCAGTGACGGCCGCGCGCCGACAGCGAGCCCTCTGCCAGGGCAATGGCGGTGCTATAGCCCCTCGCGACCTCAGCCATCATCTCCTTCTGTGATCGCCGGGTCTTCGCTTGCTGCTGCACGGCGGGCGTACGCCAGACGGTCGCGAGGTTCATCCTCATGCGACCTATGAGCTGCCCCAAGACGATCGGATCAAGCGAGGCGAGGTCACCGAAGACAGCCTCGATGGTGTCTAGCTGATAGACCTCGGCGAGGCTGTGAGCCGCGACGAAGGCCTCTGTCAGCAACCGCGGGTCGACCTGCTCCATCGGCAACCCCCGCAGGCGTCCGACGTAATCCGCCAGCTCCGCGAGGTTGCGCTCCTGCTTGGCGCGCGTCAGCGGGATGGAGTTGGCGCGGTCATCAAAGCCGTAGACGTAGATGTAGTTGCTGCCGCGGTTGCGTGCGTTGGGGTTATTGCTGCTCTTCCAGACCCTGAGGAACTCGTCGGCGAGCTCTTTCGCCTTACGGCCGTTGGTCGAGGCGAGGCGCTCGATGTAGGGGAACGCCTTCTCGTATTCATTGACCTTTAGCCACAGCTGCGCGGAGACGGTCGTGAAGTGCGGCCGCAGATCAGCCCCGAGGATCGACGCCCAGCGCTCGCTCGGCTGAGACTTCAGCAGGTCTTCAGGCTCGATGGTGGCGACCTGGCCGCCGCCGCCCCTCCTACGCTTGCTCCAGTACACGTTCCCGAACGAGTCCCGCTCCATAAACGAGCCGTATGACGAGGTCTTCGAGTTCTGATTGCTGTAGGCCGCCTCCTGCACCCAGCCAGCCGCCATCAACTCCAACGTCGGCCGCCACGTATCGGCCAGCTTCGGCGCGGTCTCGAGCAACGCCTCGACAGCGGTCTTCTGCAGCCGCAGGCCCGCAGCGCGATAATCGGCGTCTCGCGCCTTCTGAGCGAATCCCAGCGCGACCTGACCGCCGATCGTCGCGACGATCTCCATGCCGCGCTCCGGCCGCTCCGTAAACGACTGCTTGAGCCAAGCTGGGCCGAGCTCGGCGCGCACCTTGGGGGCGAGGTCGACCGCGCGACGCAACGCCTCCTCCTTCTGATCCTTCTCGATCTCCCCCTTGGCGAGCGCCGCCTGCGTGGCCTCCCAAGCCGTCTCAAGCCACTGACTCCGGCCATCCTTGGCGTGCATCGCCAGCGCGTGCCGCGAGAGCAGGTTGAGCGCCTCGCGGTCGTCACGCTGCTCCGCCTCCTTAGCCGTTGGCAAGAACGCGCCAAGCTCGTCGTTCATCTTGAGCGACGACAGCAAAAGCACCGCCTCGCGACGATCGATCCGCTGCGACTCCGCCGACTTGCTGACCTCGAGCTCGAGCTTTCGGATCCACTCTTCACGAACGCCGCCTCCGTCCATCGCGCGCCTCGCGATCGGCGCCAACAGCGCGGCTTGCTTCTTGTCGAAGCCACCCGGCGCGAGCCCAGCGAGCACAAACGCCTCCTCAAACGAGAAGCGGTTCTTCTCTTGGAGGTTGGCGGGCAGCCGGCTCGGCGGCTTGTTCGGGTGCCGCAAGAGCGTCTTGAGGAAGTGCTCGTAAGCCCCCTTCCGGTCCTTCTCCGCGAGCGTCTCGAAGAACGCCCGCACCTTGCCCCAGCGGCTAAGCGTGACGTCGCGCTGCAACATCTCAAGCTCACGCTTCAGGATCTTAGCGTCGAGCGCTGCGTCGACCGTGGTCCCGGTCGCCGCCGCTGGCGGCGCGTCCAAATCAACCGGCCGCGCGGGCGCGGTCGAGGGGCGAGCGTCCGAGTCGATCAGCGCCTGGATCTGCGATGCGCTCATCGCGCTTTTCGCCGACACGCCTGAGACTGGCCGCGGTGGGGCCGCGCGGACGGCCGGGGCTGCGCGCAGGATTACGGTCGCGGTGGTGCTCCGAACAGGCCGAGCAGGCGTAAGCCCACCGCTGACGGCGCCAACGCGCGATCCAGAGCCGATCGCCGTATTCCACTGGTTGGGATCGAAGCCCGAATCGGATGCTGGCGCTGCCGCTCCCTGCTCACCCTGCGGCACCTGCGGCGACGTGTCGTCGCTCTTCGCCGGCTCTTCGCTGGGGTCGTAAGGCTTCAACTCCGGCTGCGCCCAAGCGTTTAAGATCGAAGATGGACGGCGGTCAAAGATCAGCTTCTTGAACTCCTGCAACCGCCTCTGCGCCTTCTGCGCAACGGCCGCCTTCGCGGGGGCCTGAGGCGGCGACCCAGACGGCCCCTGACCCTGCGGCGTTCGAACAGGCGCCGATGGGAGCGATGGGCCCTGACTCTTGCTCCGGGCGGCGGGCCCTGCCTGGAAACCGGCGGAGTGGCGCGTCGCGCTCTTGGCTGTGGCCAACATCTGCGCCGAGTGCAGGCATCCGGCAGGTATGAGGACGCCGCAAACAAACGCACAGGAGGACAATCGCAGCAGAATGGCGTTCATGAGGATAGCTCGGCTGAGGGCAACGCAACGTATCACATGCCCTCGATCAACTAGACCGCCGGGGTGAGATCCCGCAGGTCGATTTCAGCGTTTCTGACAACGGAAAGACGGCGCAGATATTCCCGACGATCGATCTCTTGGGCGCCCAAGCTGCGCAGATGCTCCGTGACGAACTGCACATCCATCAACTCGATGCCTGCCCGGCTCAGCGACCGCACCAGCGCCACGAGCGCGACCTTAGACATGTCAGTGCGCCGGTGAAACTTAGACTCAGCAGCGAAAAAACCGCCGACCTGCACGCCATAGGCACCAGCAGCGAGTTCTCCGTCGGCCCACACCTCGAGGCTATGCGCGCGGCCCTGGCGGTGCAGGGCCGTGTAGGCCTCGAGCATCTCCGGAATGATCCACGTCCCCCCGCCGCGCTGCTCGCCGCAGGCGGCCATCACCGCGGCGAAGTTCTGATTCCAGGTCAGCTCAAAGGCTCCTCTACGCATGACCTTGGTGAGACTGCGTGAGACGTGCAGATCTTCCGCGGTGAAGTGGCCCCGTGGATCAGGAGACCACCACATCGGCACGCACCCCTCGCTATACCAGGGGAAAATGCCTGCCTGATACGCCGCGATGAGGCGCTCCGACGAAAGATCTCCCCCGACGGCAACCAAGCCCTCCTGGTCAAACTCCGACGGGTCCGGGAACACGATCGGATCTCCTGGTGACAAGAACATCGGCTGCCTCGACGCCATCACTTATCCTTAAGCCGGCGCAGGGTCGTGTGCTGGTCCTCACGATCACCCAGCTCGAGCACGTCGACGTCACCGTCTGGACGCGGGCGGAAGTAGATGCGCAGCCCAAGCGACGCACGCAGGCTCCAGGTGTCCTGGCCGCCGATCGACTTGACCTCGAGGCCCGGATATCCGTGACCCTCCGTGCAGAACATTAGGAGCGCTTGCCAAGCGCGCTCGATGGAGCGGCGCTCCTTGCTCTCGAGAGATTTGTAAAACGACGGCTGGAGGTAGGGCACGACGAAGCGGCGCTCATCAGGCGGCGCAGGCGGCAGCGGCTTCTTCTTGCGCCTCCGGCTCGCCGGGATCAACGACTCGAGCTCGGCGACCTCATCCTCTAGCTCCCGGGTGCGAGATCGGTCCTGCGCGAGTTGGCGGCGCATGGACTCGTCTGCCATGAGCAACGCTTGACGATCGCCCTCTAGCTCACGCAAGCGATGTCGCAGCGCCTTATCATCTTTGCTGCCCGCGGCCGCGGGCGGCGTCCCGGCGCGCGCCTCCGCGAGCGCCCGATGCGCGCGGGTCACGGCGTCGCGCGCGGCGCCTAGTTCTCGCTCAAGGCCACGCTCCCGCTCCTGCGCTCGCGTCAGCCCTTCCCGTGCTCGCCCTAGCTCATCGCGGAGCCGCTGCACCTCCTGGTCGCGCAACTTCAGCAGAGACCGTGACTCTCGAAGCTCCTGATCTCGCTGTCGCGAGGCGACCGAGTCCGACGTCGACTCGCTGGACTGGGGCTGGGGCGGCGTCATCAAGGCACGCAGCAGCTGATCGATGCGCTTGGCGTCGCGCTCCTCCGCCAGCTTGGGTGCTAACACCCCCGCGGGCGCTCGCTCGATGCGAAACCCGCCTTTAGGCGTCACGCCGAACTCGATAGCCAGTGCTCGTAACCGCCCAACCGGCACGAGATGCTCGAGCAGCAGCGCCAGCGGCACGTCACCGTCGCTCTTGAGCAGTCGCTCGCGCAGCTTCTTCAGCGTGACTGGGGCGGCGTCCATACCGCCAGACTCTAGCTCAGTGTGGGTAGATCGGGGTAACGGGGTAGACAGAGAACTCTGCCGCGTCCCATTGGCGCTCGATGGCTTCGCGCTCGTCCGATCCTGCTGACGCCTCAGGCTGCCACGAGCGCCAGGCTAACCACTCAACTAGGTCAAAGGGCGCCCCGAGCAACGTGCCGGCCTTCCAGAGCACGAAGGAGGGGAACAAGAAGACCGAGACCGGATCACGCGTCTCCTCAGGTTGGGCCCTGTAGACAACGAAGGTCGCCGGCAGCGCCAGGACATCGATCGGAATCCCGGCGGCGAAGCCGATCGTCCCGCCGAAGCCAGCCGGCAACCTGGTGAAGTACGTGCGCCCATACTCGCTGCTGACCAGCTCGTTGGTGTAGCGGACCACGGAGGCGCACGCGCCGCCGAACATCGGCAGCGCGAGCGCGATCAAGGCGGCGAAGTGGCGGGTCGTCACTTCACGCGCGGCTCCCGCCGCGCGAAGTCCATCTGCTTGATGTACCAGCGGTCCTCGATCTCGGGGGGCGGCGTCTTGTAACGACCCACGATCTTATCCGTCGTGACATTCGACAGCTCGAGGTGGCGCAGCCGCCAGACCGACGGCGGCCCCTCTGCTCCCCCGCCATGGCTCACACCAGACTCGCAGTTGAAGAGCACCGCGTATACGAAGTCGAGCGCGAACGCTCGCCGATCGCTGCCACGCCCCCAGTCGATCGCGACGATCTGATCGACCGCCTTTTGCCTGCCAATGGTCACCGGGTCAGCCTTGGGCTGCCTCGGTGAGAAGTCGTCCACGCGCAGATCCGGGTTCGCTGCGCGGATTCGCGGTTCAAAGTATGCGCTCGGGTTCTCGATCGAACCGGAGCGGCGATTCTGCGCGACGACTTCGATCTGTTTTTCGAGCTTGCCGATCTCCTCGAGATAGCCCCCGCGCTTCGTCGCGGCGCGCTTCGACGCCTCACACAGCGCGATGCGCGCGTCAGTATCGCTGATCAACCAAGCCCCCAACGGGAAGAGGAGCATCGAGATCAAGATGATGCCCTTATAGAGATCCATTTCTTTAAAGAAGCTCATCGCACCACCTCCCCGCTCTCTACAGCCATCGCGAGCTGCTCGCGTCGCAGGCCTGCGCTCTCTAGCGCGCCGAAACGCGCCCCCTGCCCGAACGGCTCGAACGAATCTTTGATCGGGATCGTGAAGGTGAAGTAAGCGCCGGTCACGCCAGACTCTTTACGATCTGAGAACAACTGCTCAGGCGGCGTAGGCTTATCCGACTGAATAAACGGCGAGTCAGGCTTCGCAGCCTCGCTAGCGATGGCTGCCTGCAAGACGGACATCCGACTGCGGAAGTCCTCACCGCGGAAAGCCACCTTGAACTGCAGCTTGCGCGACTTGGGCTTCATGCTGAGTTCGAGAGATGGGACCAAGTAGCGGCCAAGCTGCGGCTCGACGGACTTTAGGATCTCAACCCATCGCACCAAGACCGACAGGCCCGACTCGATCTTGACGTCTTCATAGACGCCAGTCTCCTTCTGCTTTTGCCGCGCGACGTCGCGCAGCTTGCGGCGGATGATCCCGACGCGCTCGTTAACCGGCGCCGCGGACACTTCCGCGAGCAAGTCCTGGTACTTGTAGGTTGTCCGGCCGTCTTTCCCCTTCAGGGCGAAGTAGCGCTTGTCCTTCAGCCACGAATTTTGCGAAAGGATCGGGTTCAGGAAGCCAAAGAACGAGTCCGTATCCGGCTTATGCTGATGGCCGATCTCGTACTCGAGCTGGCGCAGCTCCATGCTCTTCTTGTGCCAAAGCACAAACACCGCGAGCAAGCCGACCATGCACGCGATCGCGAGCGGGAACTTAATCGCTTCGAAGCCGCCCTGCTGCGCGAGATCCTCCTGACGCAGCTCGAAGCCTTCGGGACCGCCCAACGGCGACAGCGCCAAGCCCACGGCGACAGCCAGCTGCGGCGAGAGCTCCGCGGCTTCGGCTTCGTCGAGGTCATGCGTGAGGTGCGACAGCACGTCTAAGTCTCGCGACTGCATGCCGAAGACGTCGGCGAGCATGTCGGCGACCCCGGGCGCTTTGCATGCGGCGCCGCTGATCCATACCGACCGAATCCGCGCGGCCATCCCCGTCGCGGCCAAGAAGCGCGTCAACTCTCGCGAAAGACGCAACAGGTAGTTTGCATGCGCAGCCTCGACGTCGGCGAAAGACACCAGCGCGGCGCCCAACTCTTCGGAGGTCCCGGCGTCGTGCGCCTGCTCCGCGTCGTCGTCGGTCGCGGCGTCGCTCTCATCCTGCGGCGCCGCCAGCATCGGCGCCCCTGCGCGTTCCACGCGGACGTCGCTGCCAGTCCGCAATCCCTCTGCGACCGCCTCGCGGGCCTGCTCGCCGTGAATATCATGCGCGCGCGCGATCTGGTCGCAGACGACGTGGTCTCCCAACCGAAGCACGCGCATATCGACGAGCTGACTGCCCTCGACGAGCAGCACCTTTACAGAGCGCGAGCCGAGGTCGATCACGGCATGAATCGGCGCAGCCTCCTCGTCGTCGCTGTCACCGTCACTCTCGAATGCGCCGGCCCAGTCTGCAGCGCGCCAGAGGGCCATCGTGTCTAGATCGACCGACTCTGGGTCGATCCCAGAGGAGGACATCGAGTTGAGCTGGTTACGGAGGCCGAGCTTCGGCACCGACGCGACGAGCAGGCGGGTGCCGCCGACTGCGCCCTCACCGATCTCGTGGAAGTCGACGACCGCGTCCTCAATCGAGTGCGAGTAAACCTCGCCTTCCATCTCAGACTTGACGACCTTCTTGATGGCGTCCGCGCCCTTAAACGGCAGCTCTATCGTTCGCAAGACGGCCTCTCGGCAAGGGTGCCCGAGCGTCATCTCGCCCTTCGCGCCCTGATCTATGGCCTCGCGCGCGGCTTCGGCGACGATGTCTGGACGGACCGGGTCGTCAGCCGCGCCGATGGGCGCGGCGCGCGCGCTCACCAACCGCGTCTTGCGATAGCTGCCGTCTAGCTCGACGACGTGGACGGCCCGGTCTCCCGAGTCGACTCCAATACTCCTCACCATGAAATCACCTGCCTTGCGATCCGGCCGCACTATACGGGCTCGGACGAGTGGGTCTGCTGTCGCGGTCGTAGAGGTCGCGCTGGCTCTCGTCGAGCACGAAACGGATGCGTTGTTCAGTCTTGCGGTTCGCCTCGAGCCTGGCGCCGCGCAGCGCGGGCGGCAACTGGCTCCATTTCGCGCGCTTGAGGATCTCTAGCTCGCGACGCTCCCCCTCCTGCAGGACCATTAAGAGGCTCTGGTGCTGGGCATCGGTCAAGCCGTATTTGTCGACGAGATTGCGCGCGTAGACCTCCGCGCCCTCGGCGCGGCGCGGCGCTGCGAGGAGGCTCGGCAAGCCATAGCCGACCACGCCCCCCGCGGCGAAGCTGCCGAGAGCGACTGCCAGGATCCACGCCCCAACGGATCTCTTCACAGCTACTTACCGCCTAGCGGCGCCTCCATAGACTGCAAGATGAGCTGGTCGAGACGGTCCATCTCGTGCTCGATGGTCGCCGGCGCAGCCTCGAGCGTGCTGGCGCGCTCGCTGACGACCAAGCCGGCGTGCCACGCGACCCCGAAGCCAAAGATCAGCGCCGCTGCGAGGAACAAGCGTAGGCAGAGGCGGGCAGCGCCGCTCGTGAAGTCCATCTGCTCGAGCTCGTCCCGCGCTGGCAGGCGCCGCGCTCTCACGAGCACGTCCGCCGTAAAGCCCGCGGTCGCCGACAGCGGCGGGGCGGCGACGATCCGGCTAGAAAGGCGCTCGAGGTCGTCGACCTGCTTACGCAGCGCGGGCTCGCGCAGCAATCGCGCGGCGAACACCGCCTCGTCGGCATCCGATAGCTCGCCGTCGACATAACGCTGGATCAACAGATCATCACGACTCGGACTCATCGGGGACCTCCGGTCGAAGGGGATAACGGCGCAGCGACCGGCAACAGGTCAGGATACTGACGCACCAGAGCTTCCTTAAAGCGCTTACGGGCGCGGAACAGACGCGACTCGACGGTGCCGAGCTGGATCTCCAAAAGCTCCGCGATATCGGTGTAAGACATGCCCTCGAACTCGCGCAGCACCAAGATGGTGCGGAACTTCTCGGGCAACTGCTCCACGATCTCCCGGGTCGCCTGCGCCAACTCTTCGGCCTCAAGCGGCGCCGTCGGGCTCTCACGGTCCTCGTCGCCCCGCTCGAACACGCCCGTATCCTCAACCAGGCGCAAGCGGCGACTGCTCGCACGAGAGAGGTGATCGGTCGCAGCGTTCACCGTGATCCGATAGAGCCAGGTGAAGAACTGCGAGTCATGCTTGAAGGTGTGCAGCTTGCGGAAAACCTTCAAGAACACCTCTTGGGCGAGGTCCTCGCACTCAACGGCGTCTCGGCAATATCGGCTCAGCAACCGAAAGACCCGGTCTTTGTATCGATCTACGAGACTGCCGAACGCGACCTCGCTGCCGCCAAGCACGGCGGCGATCAGGTCCCGGTCCGAGGTCTCATGATGTTGCTTCAAGGCGAACACTGACCCTTTGAAGGGGCCCCATCACAGTTTCTTCCCGCGAGGTCGCGTTTGGCTCCGCGCGCGAGCCCAAGCGTCACTGGCAACGCCGATTCGATGCCGTCACGTCCGGACCTAGTAACAGCCTACTCGGGCCGCCCGAAGATGTGGCCCATCTTCTCACGCTTGGTGTCCAAGTATTTCTGGTTGTGACGGTTAGGCTCAACGACCAGAGGCACCTGACCCTCGACTTCGAGGCCGTAGCCATTGAGCCCAGCGAGCTTCTTGGGGTTGTTGGTCAGCAGCCGAAGCCGGCGCAGCCCGATGTCATGGAGGATCTGCGCGCCCGTGCCGAACTCTCTCTCGTCGGGACGAAAGCCGAGGTGCACGTTGGCCTCCACGGTGTCCATGCCGGTGTCTTGGAGAGCATAAGCCCGGAGCTTGTTGTCTAACCCGATGCCGCGCCCCTCCTGGCTGATGTAGAGGACCACGCCCCGGCCCTCTTGCTGGACCCGCTGCATGGCAGTGTGCAGCTGCGGACCGCAGTCACAGCGAAGAGATCCGAACGCATCCCCTGTCAGGCACTGGGAGTGCACCCGCACGAGAACTGCGTCATCAATCGGCGGGAAGCGCTCACCGTCGCCGACGCGGTCAATGCCTACGGTCAACGCCATGTGGGTGCGGTTATCGACCCGGCTGTTGTATGTATGGCAGTCGAAGTCTCCCCACTCCGTCGGCATCTTCGCGACCGCGACGCGCTCGATCATCCGCTCGCGGCGGCGGCGGTGTTCAACCAAGTCCGCGATGCAGCCCATCTTCAGCCCGCGCTTCTGGCAGAACTGCTCCAGCTCAGGCACCCGCGCCATCTCTCCGTCAGGCTTAGTGATCTCGCAGATGACGCCCGCGGGCCGCAGCCCAGCGAGGCGACACAGGTCGACGATGCCTTCCGTCTGACCAGTCCTGACCAGCGTGCCTCCTTCCACTGCCCGAAGCGGGAAGATGTGGCCTGGGCGAGCTAGGTCTCTCGGTGAAGCGTCCGGATGGACCGCCGCCAAGATCGTGGTCGCTCGGTCCTTCGCCGAAATCCCGGTGGTCACGCCCTCGGCAGCCTCGATCGAGACCGTAAAGGCGGTGCCGAAGCGCGAGCGGTTCTGCGCGACCATCAACGGCAAATCGAGCCGGTCACAGATTTCGTTGTCGAGCGCGAGACAGACCAAGCCGCAGGCTTCACGCGACATCTGAGCGACCAGCTCAGGGGTCGCGAACTCAGCCGCGAAGCACAAGTCGCCTTCATTCTCGCGGTCGGGGTCGTCGACGAGCACGATCGGACGGCCCGCCTTAAGCTCTTCCAGCAATTCAGGAATGGCAGCAAACGTCTGGGTCACGCCACCAACATAAGCCGCAGACAGCGAGGAGCGTAGGGCTGAAGATGCAGGTTATGCCTCTGCCGACCATCGGCGGGCGGCTAGACCGCCCATAGCAAGGGCGGCCGGGCGACTCAGGTCGCCGCAGACCGCGCCAGCACCCCAGCAAAAGGCGTCAAAGACCGCCCCAGCGACCCAACCTCCGCGGACGCCGGCGAGGCGCTCATGCAGGGCTCGATCGCCCCAGCCAACCAGCATTTCGACCGTTACGCCCCGAGCTATCCTGTGGCTCACCACTTCGCGGTGATTGCCGGACGGCTTAGGATCCCCTGCGCATGCTCGCCGTATTTTTGACCGCAGCTTCGCTGCTCCCGTCACCTCACGCCCTCAATGCGCGAGCGGCCCAGCAAGAGCCTCAGCGCGTCGCATGGCAACGCAGCCTCGACGACGCGCTCGCGCTACAAAAGCAAACCGGCTTGCCACTGATGATCGCCGTCAACATGGACGGCGAGGTGTTCAACGAGCGCTTCGCAGCGTCGACGTACAAAGACCCTCAATTCATCGCGTCAACGCGGGGCTATATCTGCGTGATCGCCTCGCCAGACCGGCACACAAAATCCGACTACGACGCGCTCGGCAACCGCATCGAGTGCCCCCGCTTCGGCGGCTGCACCTGCAGCGAACACATCAACATCGAACCGGAGCTGTTCCGCCGCTTCTTTAATGACAAGCGCAACGCGCCGCGACACGTCGGCGTGAGCCCAGACGGCAAGACACTCTACGATCGCTTCCTGGACCGGAGCATGCAAACAGCGATCAACGCCGTCGCGAGACATAAGGGCGAGCGCGACGCTAAGCACCTGCAGAGCCCTGCCGACGTCGCGGAGATGTTCCGGCGCCGCGACGCGATGGCCCGCTCGCTGCTGGAGCGGCAATACCGCGAGGCCAGCAAGGCAGGGCGCCGCGAGCTGCTCGAGCGCGCCGCGAAGGCGAAGAACGACCCCGTCGACCTGCTGCGGATGGGTCTGCGCGACCCCGACGTCGACCTGGTCGGCCTCGCCGCCGTCGCGCTCGGCAAGGTCGGCGGCAGCAACGCGCTGATCGACATCGAGGACGCGCTCGCGACCGTCGAAGACTCTGGCGTGCGGGGCCAGCTGATCAAACAACTAGACACGTTAGGCCGCGACGACCCAGCAGCAGCCCGCATGGCGCAGCAGTTCTCGCGCGAAGCAGAGCGCGCGCCGCAGCCATGGCGTAACGACTGGAGAGCCAGCGACCTCATGCGAGGTCGTGAGGGCGTCGAGCGCGAGCTCGACCGCGTCGAGGCTGCCATCAAGAAGGCGCCAGAAGACGACCGACTCCGCTTCGAGTTAGCGACCGCGCAGGCTGCGTTCGCCACCACGCTGATGCAAGAGAACGGCAGCGGCATCGATTTCTGGCTGGCCGACGCAGACCAGAACCTCAAGCGAGTCAACGCGCTCGAGCTCCGCTTCGAGGCGCGCGCGCTCACGACCGTCCTCGCGTGGTACATGTCGAACCCAACGCTCGCCCAGAGGGCCGCGGGCGAGGCGCTGGCGGCCGCAGACTCCAGCCGACGACCAGACGCGTGGCTCGCGACGAACTTCTTCGACGTCTTGCTGCAGCTGACCGCGCAGAGCGCGTATGCCCGCGTCGAGCAAGGCGCGCAGGTCAGCCTCGCCGACGAGATCGCGCGCGTAAACATGGCGTTCGAGCTGCTCGATTCGGCGCAAGTGCTCCTAGAGGGAGGGCAGCTCGCCGGCATCGGCTTGCTCGAATACGCAGGCATGCGCGCCGAAGCGCGCGGTCGACTCGAGAACCTCCTCGCGGCGCATCCTGCCTCGACCGCGGTGCACGATCGGTGGCGCAACCGGATGCTGATCGACTGGGGTGCCGAGCGCATGCGCAATCGCTACGCGAAGTTCGCGACCGACGCCGCGGACAAGGCGACCGCAGAGTGGTTCGCTGGCTACGCTGCGATGGTCGCGGGCGACCGCCACACCTCGGACGCGCGCGCGATTGAGGCGGACAACGCCTACAGCGACGCGATCGAACGCTTCGCCCGCAGTGCGTCCTCGAACCCCAACTACGCCGAGTCCGCGAATCACTACGGCGTACTCGCGCTAGCCGGGCGCGCGCTGATCAGACACCAGCGCGGCGACAGCCGCGCGGCGATCGAAGATCTTCTCCGCGCGGCGGATCTGCGCCCCAGCAGCCTCGACCAAGATGACGGGCTCCAACGCAAACCGCGCGGCATCGCCGTCCGCGTCCACGACGAGCTAACGAGCGCCGGCAAAGGGGAGCTAGCCAGCAAGCTCCAACCGCTGCTCCCTTAGCCGAGGCCGCTGACGCGACCATCAAGCTCAGGAGGGGGGCGCTAGTCGCCGAAGGCCTAGTGGTCGTCTGGTCGAAGTCCTGACGGACGCGAGCGGGCGAGGCCGTATGATGCCAAGAGCTTTGGCCTAAACGCGTCAACAGCGACTCGCCGCCGAGCACAACATGACGAATATAAACGCTCCCACAGACCGCTCCGACGTTCAGCTGCTGCTGATCAGTAACTCGACCATGCACGGAGGCGGCTACCTCAAGCACTGCCAGCACGAGATCGCTGACTTCCTCGGCGCGAAGAAGCGCGTCCTGTTCATACCGTTCGCGCTCCATGACCACGACGGTTACGCCGCGAAGGCGCGCCCGTCATTCGAGGCGATGGGGCACGAGCTGCTGTCAGCACACACGTACGACGACAAGGTCAAGGCCCTCGATGACGCCGACGCCGTCTTCATCGGCGGCGGGAACACCTTCCGCCTACTTGGCGCGCTCGCGCGCTACGACCTCCTTAGCGCGATCCGCGCCCGCGCGCTGCAGGGCATGCCCTACATGGGTAGCAGCGCAGGCACCAACGTCGCGACGCTTTCGATCAGGACCACCAACGACATGCCAATCATCCAGCCGCCGTCGTTCGACGCGCTGCAATTGGTCCCCTTCCAGATCAACCCCCACTACCTGGACCCGGACCCGGACAGCGAGCACATGGGTGAGACGCGTGAAGAGCGCATCCTGCAGTTCCACGAAGAGCACGACGCGCCTGTGCTCGGGCTGCGAGAAGGGTGCATGCTGCGCGTCGACGGCCCGCGAATGTCGCTCCGGGGGACGACCGCAGCGCGGCTGATGCAGCAAGACGCTGCAGCACAAGAGTTCGCCCCCCCGTGCGACATGTCCTTCCTCTTAGACGGCTAACCACAACACTCAGAGCTCCAACCAATGACCACGCGTCCCTGGCACCTCATCGCGCTGATCGCCCTGCTGACCTACGCCGCCTGCGAGGTCAGCCCCCCTTCGATCACGACCGGGGACAACACTCCTGAGCGGGCCGAGGCGCTGATCACGGAGGAGGTCCTCCGTGCGCACGTGGCTCACCTCAGCAGCGACGCGCTCCAGGGCCGCGGCGTCGGCACCCAAGGGGATCGTGATGCGCGCGCCTACATCGCCCAAGAGCTGAAGAAGGTCGGGTGCGAACCCGGCGGCGCCGACGGGTCTTGGGAGCAGCCTGTCCCTATCCTCGGCATCAAGTCGACGGTCACGACGCCGCTGCACGCGACCGGCCCGAGCGGCGAGGCCTCATTCGAGGCGCCGATCGATTACACCGCGGTCGCAGGCAGCCCCGCCGCGCGAGCATCGTGGCAGGCCGCAGAGCTCGTCTTCGTCGGCTACGGCATCGACGCGCCTGAACAACGCTGGGACGACTTCGGCGGCGTCGATGTCAAAGGCAAGGTCCTGCTGGTCATGAACAACGACCCGTCCGACGACCCGGACCGGTTCGCCGGCAAGACCAGGCTCTACTACGGGCGCTGGAGCTACAAGTTCGAAGAGGCCGCCCGGCGCGGAGCGAGCGGCTGCATCGTCATCCACACGAATCCGTCGGCGGGCTATCCCTTCCAAGTCATTCAGTCCAGCCACGGCCGCGAGAACTTCTGGCTGCCTTTTCCAGATGATCAACCGACGCTCGCGGTGCGCTCATGGTGCTCCGAAGACGCCGCCAGGCAGCTCTGTCGGCTCGGCGGCCACGACCTCGACGCGCTGCGCGCGCGCGCCGAGCGAGGCAACCAGCCGCCGGTTTCGATCGGCGTCACGGTCGACCTCGAGATCGAGAACAGCGTACGGGAGATGCAGTCCGCCAACGTCGTCGGGGTGCTACCCGGCACCGACCCAGCGAAGAGCGACGAATACGTCGTAATGACCGCGCACTTTGACCACCTAGGCGTCGGCAAGCCCCGCAACGACGACGCGATCTACAACGGCGCGGTCGACAACGCGTCGGGATGCGCCGGGATGCTCGCGCTCGCGCGCGCCGCTGCGTCGCTGCAAGAGCGGCGGCGAAGCATGCTGTTCATCTCGGTCACCGCCGAGGAGTCCGGCTTGCTCGGCTCTAAGTTCTATGCGCAGAACCCGACCGTCGACCGCGAGAAGTTGATCGCGAACGTCAACGTCGACTGCCTCAACGTCTGGGGCGAGACCAAAGACATCGAGTTTGTCGGCTATGGCAAGAACAGCCTCAGCGACGTCGCCGCCGAAATCGCCAGCGCGCGCGGCCGCTCCCTGAAGCCCGACAGTCACCCAGACCGCGGTTACTTCTACCGCAGCGACCACTTCAACTTCGCGCGGATCGGCGTGCCCGCAGCCTACTTCAAGGCCGGCTCCGAGTTCTTCCACCGACCAGCTGACCGCAAGCGCATGAAGGCGAGCTACACGACGGTGCACTATCACCAACCGACCGATGAGCTCGCGAAGTGGTGGAACTTCAAGGGCGCGGTCAGCGACATGCAGGTCCTCTTCCAGCTGCTGACTCGCACCGCTAACCAGGACGGCGTGCCAACCTGGAAGCCTGGCGACGAGTTCGAGAAGCTCCGCTGAGCAACCCCGACGCGAGGTCAAACGGCCGCGCCCGCGGAGTAAGCCCGCGAGCGGGCCCTCGCGATGATTCGACGCCGGATCAACGGCGCCGGCGCGGCGCGACGTAAGCCTCCAGGTCCGCGGCGACCTGCTGGATCTCTTCCACGGAGACCCTGTCGTTCTTGGTGCGACGCAGCATCTCGACGAACCAGTCGCACTCCCACTTGCTGACAGGACCGCCGACGTTCTTTCCGTTGTTCTCGTCGTCGGTCTGCGCGTTCGAGCTGAGCAACTCTTTGCCTTCAGGGCTAACGATGACCGTCCACGGCAGGCCGCCGCTGCGCTTGCCCTTATAGCGCTCGTTGATCGCCTCGCCGTTCACGTCTCTGTCCACGTCGATCATCAGGTCGACCCATCCCTTCTTATAGACCGACGCCGTCTTTGTTCGCCCGAGGAACTCCTCGAGCACCTTGCACCAGCCTCACCAAGGCGCGTCGAACCGGATCAAGATGTTCTTGCCTGCCTTCTTGGCCATCGACATCGCCGCCGCCAGCTTCTTCTGCGCGTCGACAGGCTCACAGAAATACGGGGTCACCGCCGACAACAACTCCTTGCTCCGCAGCTTCTCGTCCGCGAAGAACGACGGCTCCGCCAGCTTTAGGAGGCGCTTGCCCTGTGCGTCTTCGAGCAAGAGCGACGGCCGGCGATGCGACTCGTACTGACCCGAGGCGAGGACCACGACCTCGAACTCATACTTGAAAGCTCGAGAGACCACGCGATCTCGACGGATCATGGAGGCCAAGTCTTGCCCGTCCTGCTGGAGCACGATCAGCACGCGCTTGTTGTGCATCGCAGCGCGTAGACGCGCCTTAGCGAGCGCAGCCGGGGCTTGTGGCTCACGCGGCTCGGGGGCTTGCCCCGGGGCGACGCTGGCCAGCGCGATCAGCGCCGTCAGCGAGAAGGGGTTACGGATCATAGGTGGCTCCTTTGGTCATCATGAGCATAGCTCAAATCCAGGCAAGACGGCTGCGGCTGCGCTCCTCGGGCGCAGTCGCGCACCGCGCCCCCGCCGTCAAGCGACGCGACGCTCGTCCGCGAGTCGGCGCGAGCTCCCCCGGTCGCCGCGCGCTAGCGCGGTCGCGGATCCGTGAACGCACCTCCCGCAGGAAGTTCGCTTAGGTTGCTGTGCATCACCTCGAAGTGGGCGCGCCCCTGGTCATCGGGGCCCCGGAAGACCAACGTCGCCGCCGCCGCTTGCGGCACCGTCTCCCCCAGCAACTTCACCATCGGAGTCATCCGTCGCACCGGCACGTCTACCCCGTCGCGCTGCGGCACGAGCAACACCGCGCGGCCTACGAATCTGGGCAAGTGCTCCTGCAGTTCACCGACGACGGCGGCCATGTGAGCTTCTTCGTCGCCGTCAGCGACAGCTACCACGGCGATCGGCGGAGTCGACGCATCGCTCGAAGCGAGCAACGTCAACAGCGAGCCGCCTCGCGGAGCAGCAGTCGCGGCGGGGTCCGCCTGGTCTGCCGTCGAGACCTCTTCTAGCACTTCGAGCTCCTCGACTTGCTCAGGCGCAGGCTCAGGGTGCAACTGCACCGCCTCCGCGTCACCGTTCTCGAGGAACACCTTCGAGACCTTCTTGTCGCGCAGCCCGCCGAGGAGCTTCTGGACCGCCTCGCTCGCAGGATCACCCTCAGCCCATGCGATCGTGACCGTCGCGCCGAACAGCATCCCTGCCGCCGCCAACCGATCCGCCAATTCGTCATCGACCATGCGCGCGTCCATCGCGGCGTCCCCGGTCGGCTCAACGACGAGCCGCGACTCCTTACCCTTGCTCTCTAAGGCCTCCAATAACGGCGGATAGATGCGTGTGAGCTCTGCCCCGTGGAAGAAGATCTGCGCCGCCCCTTGCTCATGGACATAGTTTGTGACCAGTTGCGCTGCGTCCGAAGCGTGGACCGTCACCGACTGCAGCGCGACCTCGACGCCCTCCATCTCGCGGATGACCGCATGCTTCTGTTGCGCTTCATTTCGGCCGTGCAGGACACAGCTGATCGACAAGCCTCCCTCATCACGAGTCATCGCCAACATCGGCGGGAGCAAAACGTCTACCTCGCCGCCTTCCGCGAGCTCTAGGCGAGCGGCGACGTCTGCGACAGCGCCGCAGAGGGCCTCGCGCAGCGTGCGGGACAGCGGCGCGGCGCCCCTCGCTTCGATGCGGACAGACTGCCCTTTCATACGCGACAAGTGTTCGGGCAAGCGGCGATCGGCTGCCCGGTGGAGCTCTTTCGGCTTGCCAGCCTCGCTATCCACCACGACCGTGACGCCGTCAGCGTCCTCGTCAACCCAAACCGGCAGCGGCAAGAACGGCTCGCGCAGGTCGCCGTTGACGGTGCATGCGAGACGGCGTGGGGCCATCACCTTAGCGGCCTCCTCGAGCGCCGCGACAGCGGCGCCGTCGAGCTCAAACCCCTCAGGCCAATCGATCAACACGTCCTGGTCGGTCGTCGCGTCCTGGTGATTAGCGACCTCGCGGATGAAGGCCGCTAACAGCGCCTCGCGCGATCGGCCACAAGGAGAGAATCGCAGCTCGACCTCCTTGCCAGCGCGGATGTTGAGCAGAGGTGGCCAGACGATTTCGTAATCGTCTACGCCGCCAACCTCGACGAGGGTCGCGCCTGCGTCCCTCGCGAAGTCGACGCAGAAGGCCTGAACAGCCGCCGATCCCCGCGCGAACTGAAAACGGACGCCGTTGCCGTCGATGGCCTGCCGGTGGAGGGGCATGACCAAAGCAAGCGCGTCGATGACCTCTTCGTCGACCTCAGAGAGAGATATGTCGACGAGCGCCTTGCCCTTGCTGACCGTGCACTTGACGCGATCTTCAAGGTCTCGATCGAATAGAACTCGCGCACCGACCGCGACGCTGCGGGCGCCTCCGTCGCGGAGCGCAGTAGCGAGCGCCTCGCGCGTCTCCGCGTCGGGCTTGACGCCTCCCTGGAACCGGAAGAGGAAGCGACACCCCTCTGCAGCCGCGACGAGGTCCACAACGTGCGCTGCCATCGCTGTCGGTAGATCGGCTTGCTCACACTCGCCAGTCTGGACCGTCACCTTGGTCTCGCCAGCGCCGGCCTCAATGCCTACCTCAACCGTAGGGAGACTGCCTTCATGCACCGTCTCGACACTTCCCCCGCTGCTTAGCGCTATCAGCAACGGCCGCTGGGGGGCCAGTTGCTCTGCGACCAAACGCCTCACGGCGCCGCCGACGGAGCCATCGCCCGTGAAGCGGACTAAGACTCGTTGATACCTCAGCAGCTCCTTCTCGGTGTTGGCGAGCTGCGCCAACGGACCTTCGACCGCGTCAGCCACCTCCTTCTTCGGGATATCAGGCACCTCAACCGTCACTACGGTCTCATAGTCGTCGTCGTCGCTCGCAACGCACGTCACCTTGACCGGCCCGTCATCTACGTCGAGCGGTTCGAGCTCGGGCAAATCGTCGATCGGCTCCAGTTCTGGCAGGTCGTCTATTGGCTCGAGCTCGGGGAGATCAGCGTCGATTGCGTCTTTAGCGGAGCGACCTGGTCGCTTGCCTGGCAGGCCGTGGCCGTGCTTGGTCATAACAAGTGTCGGAAGAGTCGTGGGGAGAGGGGTCGGACAAGGTAGCGAGGCGAGCGGCGACGCCAAGCCCGGTGCCATCATAGGCCATCAAAAGCGTGCGTGGCGGCCGCTCAGGCCAGTCAGACCAGCTGCGAAAGTCGCGAGGGGAGCTGCTAGCGGTGAAAGACCGGCGCCACCGGTCGATGCTTGAAGGGGCCCTGGGCCTCTACACCCCTTGGAGCAGCGACTGCTTCTCGATCTAGTCGCCACCGATCCTACTACGGCGTCACAACTCATGAGACCGCGCCGGCCAGGCTCGACGAATTAGATGCCCTGCGATCCCACATTCCGAGCGAATCAATAGCCAGTTGTTTGGGCTGCCCGACCTACGGCGTAAAAAGAGCAGATGCCCAAACCAACTCTGGCATTCAATAACCAGCCCGACTGGAGCCGCTTGAGCGTGCTCAAGTGGGTCCTGCCGGCGGTGTTCGCGATCAGCCTCGCCCTGTCATCCTTCTACACCGTCCCGCCAGACTCCCAAGGGGTCGTGCTGCGGTTCGGACGGTTCCATTCGATCGAGGCGCCGGGCCTGCACTTCAAGCTGCCGCTCGGGCTCGACTCGGTCGAGACGGTGCCGGTGAAGCGCCAGCTAAAGCTCGAGTTTGGGTTCGGCACACCGGGTGCAACCAACCGGCAGCAGCGCAACAGCAGCCGAGAATCACGCACGCTCGAGAAGAGCATGGTGACCGGCGACCTCAGCGCGGCGCTCATCGAGTGGGTCGTCCAGTATCGAATCGACGATCCTCGCTCCTTCCTGTTCGTCGTCCGCGCGCCTGAACAGACCCTGCGGGACCTCAGCGAGGCCGTGATGCGCGAGGTGATCGGAGACCGAACCGTCGACGAGGTCATCACGACTGGGCGCCAGGAGATCGAAGACCAAGCGCTCCAGCGCTTACGATCGATGGCCTCCAATTACCAACTGGGGATTAAGGTAGACCAGCTCCAGCTCAAAAACGTTAACCCGCCAAGCGAGGTGCAGAACTCGTTCAACGAGGTCAACAAGGCGCAACAAGATCGCCAACAGAAGATCAACGTCGCCAACGGGGAATACAACAGAGTCGTCCCGAAGGCCAAGGGACTGGCTGAGCAAACGATCAGCGAAGCTGAGGGATACAAGCTCAAGCGGATCAACGAAGCGCAAGGCGACGCGACCGCGTTCAACTCGCAGCTCACAGAATACGTGAAGGCGCCTGAGGTGACGCGCAAGCGGCTCTACCTCGAGACGATGACGGTGGTGCTACCAGGGCTCAACGCGACCTGGATCGTCGACGACTCGGTGACGCAGCTGCTGCCGATGGTGCAAGGCAAAGGTATCGGAGGTGTGAAGTGAAGATTTGGATGATCCTGTTCGGCCTCGCCGCCCTGTTCGCAGCCCTCGTCCTCGGGGGCGCCTTCTTCACAGTTCATGAGACGGAAACCGTCATCCTGACGCAGTTCGGCCGCCCAGTCGGCGACCCGATCACAGACCCTGGGCTGCACTTTAAGACGCCGTTCGTACAAGACGTGAATCGGCTTGAGAAGCGCGTCTTGGAGTGGGACGGCCCTGCCACGGAGATGCCGACGAAGGACAAGACCTACGTCGTGATCGACACCTTCGCGCGCTGGCGAATCCTCGACCCAAAAGATTACTTCGTAAAGCTTCGCGACGAGCGCAGCGCCCAGTCGCGGCTCGAGGACATCATCGGCAGCGAGGTCCGCACGGCCGTCGCCGGCCACGAGCTGATCGAGGTCGTCCGCAGCGACAAGTCCCGCGTGGCCGCAGCCGCTCCAGTCACCGAAGGCACGAACTCCTCGGCGCTCCGAGTCGCGCAACGCGGCCGCCTCGCGCTGCAAGAGGACATCCTGAGCGCGGCGGCGCCGAAGCTCGCGACGCTCGGCATCGAGCTGCTCGACGTCCGCATCAAGCGGGTCAACTACAACCGCGACGTGGTGACCAACATCTACCGCCGCATGATCAGTGAGCGGGAGCAAATCGCGCAGCGCTTCCGCAGTGAAGGCGAAGGAGAAGCCGCGCGCATTAACGGTCGCCGCGAGCGCGACCTGCGAGAGATCGAGTCTAACGCCTACAAGCGCGTTCAGGAGCTGCGCGGCGAAGCCGACGCCGAAGCGACCCGCATCTACGCCGAGGCCTACAACAAGAGCACCGAGGCGCGCGATTTTTACGGCTTCCTGAAGACCCTCGACACATATAGCAGCGTCTTAGGCAGCAAGACCAACGTGATCCTCTCGACTGACAGCGAGCTGTTCAGGCTGCTCGAGAAGAGCAAATAAATCACCATTAAGAACCACAGACACGATCATGGACCGACGCAGCTTCCTCTTTTCTAGCGCCAGCGCCGCGGCCGTCGCTGCGGCAACCAACGCGCAGACGACGCAGCCGCGAGCCAGCGTCAACGCGCGCCCTAGCGAGCCGTTCCAGCTGCTCTACGCGCCCCACTTCGGCATGTTCCGGCATCACGCCAAATCGCTTGAGGACCAGCTGCAGTTCGCTGCAGACCAAGGCTTCCGCGCGTGGGAAGACAACGGTATGGGTGGACGAGACGAAGCCACCCAACGCCGCCTCGCCGCCAAGATGGAGAAGCTCGGCATGCAGATGGGTGTGTTCATCGCCCACGGCGACTTCTCGAAGCCGACGTTCGCCTCAGGCCGGAAAGAACATCAGGACCGCGTGCTAGCGGACATTGACAAGGCCTGCACGATCGCAGGGCGCGTGAACGCGAAGTGGTGCACGGTGGTGCCAGGCGCCGTCGAACCTCGCAAAGACTCGGGCTACCAGTTCAACAACTGCGTCGAGTTGCTAAAGCGATGCTGTGAGAAGATCGAGCAGAACAAGAGCGAGCTAGTGATGGTGCTAGAGCCCCTCAACTTTCGTGACCACCCGGATCTATATCTGACCAAGATGGCGCAGGGCTTCGCGATCTGCCGTGCTGTCGGCAGCCCCCACTGCAAGGTGCTCGACGACCTCTATCACCAGCAGATCACCGAGGGCAACCTGATCCCGAACATCGACGCGGCGTGGTCCGAGATCGGCTACTTCCAGTGCGGGGATAACCCAGGCCGCAAGGAGCCCTACACCGGCGAGATCAACTACAAGAACGTGTTCGCCCACATCCACAAGAAGGGCTTCAAGGGCATCATCGGAATGGAGCACGGCCTCTCGCAGGGCGGTAAAGAAGGCGAGCTGAAGTTGATCCAGTCCTACCGCGAGGCGGACTCCTTCTAGCCGCCGCGGCGTCCCGCGCGGGGCGCTGCGGGCTCAACCGTCGGCGCTCGCGCCGCTCGTCCGCTCCAAGTTCAGCAGCGCCTGCTTACGCGCGACGCCGCCTGCGAACCCAGAGATCGCGCCGCGAGCGCCGATCACGCGGTGACAAGGTGTGACGATCATCAACGGGTTGCGTGCATTAGCTGCACCGACCGCTCGTGCCGCGGACGGTCGCCCGAAGCTCGCAGCCTGCTGAGCGTAGCTCCAGGTCTGGCCATAAGGGATCTGGCGAAGCGCGCGCCATGCCTGCGCTTGAAACTCGGTCCCGACCGCGTCGAGGCGGAGGTCGAAGCTCCTGCGGCCGCCGTCAAAGTAGGCCTCTAACTGCGCCGCGCACGACCGGATGACGGCATGCCCGCCGTCCTCGAGGACTTCGCCTTGCACGCCATACGCGGCCGAGTCTCCGCCATCGAAGATCAGCGCGCGCAGCCCGCGATCACTCGCGAACGCGTGCATCTCGCCGAGCGGCGTCACGAGCAAGCCGTGTGAATATGCCATAGACAGCTTCGCGCGCGCACGCGCCGCCCGAACGGCTCACCTGACAGTCTTCGCAGCGAGATACTGCGGCGGGATCGCGTGGCTAGACACGTCGCGGCGGACGGCCTCCCGCTGCACCATGTAGGGATCTGCGAGGAACCCGCGCGCGATGGCGCACAAGTCAGCGCGTCCAGCGGCGACGATCGTGTGCGCGTGGTCGAGCCCCTGGATGCCCCCGACTGCCATCACCGGCACATCAGCCTCCAAGCGAATACGCTCTGCGAACGGCACCTGGTACATCCGCCCGTACTGGGGACGCGACTCTGGCGCGTTGCCAGCAGACGAGACGTCGATCACGTCAACCCCGGCCTCCTTCAACCACCGCGACACCTCCACGGCTTCGCTGACCGTGAAGCCCTTGCCCTCGTCGTCGAACCAGTCGGTCGCCGACAACCGCGCGAACAACGGCATGCTGTCAGGCAGCGCCGCACGCACCGCGCGGACCACCTCGAGCGGGTACCGCGCGCGGTTCTCTAACGAGCCGCCGTATTCATCCGAGCGCCGGTTGCTCAACGGTGAGAGGAAACTCGATAGCAAGTAGCCGTGCGCGAGGTGCAACTCGACGAGGTCGAAGCCAGCCCGCACGCAGCGGCCAGCGCTCGCGACGAACGCCTCCCGAACTCGCTTGAGGTCGCCCGCATCCATGGCCTTGGGGGCTGGCCAGTCGCTGCCGAACGGCGTCGCGGAGGGGCCGATGGTCTGCCACGCCTCCGCGCCGGTCAAAGGCGCGTCCCCCTCCCACGGCCGGCTACACGACGCCTTGCGGCCAGCGTGCGCGAGCTGCATGCCGATCTTCGCCGCGGAGTGGCCGTGCACGAAGTCTACGACGCGCCTCCACGCCGCCTCTTGATCATCGCGCCACATCCCCGCGCACCCTGGCGTGATCAACCCGTCCGCGGTGACGTTCGTCATCTCCGTCAAGACGAGCCCCGGGCCGCCGACCGCGCGGCTGCCGAGGTGCACAAAGTGCCAGTCATCGACGACGCCATCAGTCGCCGAATACATGCACATCGGGGACACGACGACTCGATTAGGCAGCGTCACGCCGCGCGTAGCGAACGGCAGAAACGCCGGCGGTAAACCGGGCTCGGCGCCGCTCTCAGCGGCGACGATCTCGTCAACCCGACCAACTAGTGATGGGTCTCGCGTCTCGAGGTTGTCGTGCGTGATGCGCTTACTGCGCGTCATCAAGTTGAAGACGAAGCGCTCCGGAGTCTGCTGAAGATACCGGCCGCTGTTCTCGAACCACTCAAGGCTGGTCTGCGCGGCGCGCTGCACCTTAAGCACGTCGACCCAGCGAGCCTCTTCGTAGACCTCCAGGGCGCGCGCCATCGAACCGGCATTGTCGACGACCGCGTCGGCGAGCGCGATCGCGTCCTCCATGGCGAGCTTAGTGCCGGAGCCGATCGAAAAGTGCGCGGTGTGCGCGGCGTCGCCCAGCAAGACGACGTTGTTATGCCGCCACGAGCCGCACCGAACCGTCGGGAACGTGCGCCAGATCGAACGGTTCGTGAGCAACTGCTCGCCGTCGAGGTGCTCGGAGAAGAGCTCCTGGCAAAAGCGGGCAGACTCGGCTTCGTCGAACTTGTCGAGGCCTGCGCGCTTCCAGGTCTCCTCACGGCACTCAACGATCCAGGTCCCGAGGCCGTCTTCAAACGGGTACGCGTGCACCTGGAAAAGACCCCAATCCGTCTCCTTAAACACAAACGTGAAGGCCGACATCACCTTCGTCGTCCCAAACCATGCGAACTTGCACTTGCGCCAATCTAGGCTGGGCCGGAACGAACTGGCGAAATGCTGGCGAACCCGCGAGTTGACCCCATCGGCGGCGACCACGAGATCGGAGTCCGCGGCCAGCTGGTTTATATCTTCGATCGCGTGCTCGAAGTGCAGGCGCACACCGAGCGCTACGCAGCGTTCTTGCAGCAACAACAGCAGCTTCTTGCGCGCGAGACCGCAGAAGCCATGACCCGTGCTCGTGACCTTTTCCCCGCCAACAAACGTGTCGATGTCCGTCCAGTACGCGAAGTTCTCGCGAATGCGGCGGTAGCTTTCGGGGTCGGCGCTCTCAAAGTTCTCGAGCGTCTCGTCGGAGAAGACGACCCCCCATCCAAAGGTGTCGTCAGCCCGATTTTGTTCGTAAACGTCGATCTGCACGTTCGGCAGTCGCTTCGAGAGCAGGATCGCGAAATAGAGCGATGCCGGCCCGCCACCGATGCAGGAGATCTTCATGAGGCCGCTACCTTAGGCCGCGCTTCGCCAGCCAGCCAACCGAACGCCGGCGCCTGCGGCAGAGATCCTGCGTCGTCGCGCCCGTCTAACAGCGCCGCGCGCGCCAATGGGCCGGCAAAAGACCACCATCGCCCAACGAAAACGAATACGGCTAGCCCGTAGTCGGGCTTGGCAGAGGGGATGCAGACGCCAGCAGCTGCCGCGGTTGCGCATAGCCGTAAAACCTTTCAATATAGAAGTATACGCTGTAGCGACAGAGCTGATTTGTGCGTCAGCGCGGCGCTCAGAGATTGCGCGCAGGTTCCGCTAATCGATATGCTTGGCGCGCCTGAAGCGCCAAAAATTGGCGCTCGCGACGCTGCCCCAAAGAGAAGCCTACCGAGATGTCGAGATCCGCTCGACGAAGACTGAACATCCTTGCGGAGTTGATGTGCATCCTCGCTGCGCTGAGCGCAGCTGGAGCGTGGAGCAGTACGCCCGCATATCAAACCAATGGCATTCCATATGCTTCATTGTCCCTGATCAGCTTCTTCTCGATCAGTTGGCTCTTCATCGCGCGCCGATTTGGCGCGCATACGGTCTCACCGTCTAGAGATCTCAAGTTCTCGGTGATGAGGACCGCGGAAGCCTGGGCGACGACTTGGGGGCTTGCCGGCCTGATGTCTGTAACAACCGTCGCGCCGCCAACCTTCGACATCTGGCTCGCCCTCCTGGTCGGCGGCGCCCTGCTCATCTTGCTCCGACTAGCCGCCTCGTTCTCCGAAGCCGACCACAACTCAGGACGCGTTCGAACCATCGTCATCGGAAGTTGCCCGAGCGCGCGCGCGCTGACCTCGACCTCCGAAGCGGATCAGACCTTCCGACTCTGCGGGTTCGTGCCCTTCGCGAATGAGGACCCGCGACAGATGCCGCACCTGCGCGAGCTCGGCACGTTGAACAACCTCGCAGACCTTATCAAAGCGAACGAGATCGACGCTGCCATCGTGAGCCCCTCCGATGACGCCGTCACCGGCGAGGTGCACCAGGTGATGAACGCCTGCGAAGCGCTCGGACTTCAGACGCAATACTTCCCGTCATTCCTAGACGTCGACGACACCCGCGTGGACATCACGTGGAGCGCGAGTCGCCCAGGCCTCAACGTCCAGCTAATGGGTGCCACGTCAATGGGCGCCGCGTGCAAGCGGGCTGTCGACGTCGTCGGCGCGATCATTGGCATCGTGACGCTGCTGCCGGTCTTCATCGCCTGCGCGCTCGTGATCAAGCTCACGAGCAAAGGCCCAGTCCTCTACCAGCAGACCCGCGTCGGCAGGATGGGCCGGACGTTTCAATGCCTTAAGTTCCGGACGATGCAGGACGGCGCGCAAGAGCAGCAAGAAGAGCTGCGCCCGGCCAGCCATCAAGACGGCCCCGCCTTCAAGATCGATGGCGACCCACGCATCACCCGATTCGGCCAAGTGCTGCGCAAGTTCAGCGTCGATGAGCTACCTCAACTGTTCAACGTGCTGACGGGCGACATGAGCCTCGTCGGCCCGCGCCCGCCGGTCCCAAGCGAGGTCGAACAATACTCGTGGTGGCAGCGCCGGCGCATCTCGATCAAACCCGGGCTTACCTGCGTCTGGCAGGTCTACGGCCGGAACCGAGTCTCGTTCAAGCGCTGGGTCGAGATGGACCTCTACTACATCGACAACTGGTCGATGTGGATGGATATGAAGCTGATCGCTAAGACGGTCCGCGTGGTGCTCAGCGGCACCGGCATGTAGCCCGCCCACAGCGACGCCATCAGGCGCGCTGCATCAACGCTTCGATGTCCCGGACCTGCTTGGGGGCTGCATCGGTCAGCACTTCAGGTCCGTGCTTCGTGACCAAGACGTCGTCTTCGATCCGAACACCGATACCGCGCAGCTCCTTGGCGACGCTTCGATCGTTCTTCGCGAAATACAGGCCAGGCTCCACGGTTAGCACCGAGCCGACCGGCAACGACACCGAGCGGCCCTGCTCGTCCTCATAGCCGCCGACGTCATGCACATCTCGCCCGAGCCAATGGCTGGTGCCGTGCATGTAATACGGCTTGTAAGCACCGGCCTTAACGAGGTCGGCGGGGTTGCCTCGTAAGACGCCTAGCTCGACCAGCCCGCGGGTCAACGCTCGCAGGCACGAGCGATGCGCGCCGTCAAAAGGCGCCCCTGCCTTGCAGGCGCGGATACCTGCGACCTCAGCGCGCAGCACCACCTGATAGACGGCCTTCTGCGCGGCTGTGAACGCGCCGCTGACTGGGAAGGTGCGCGTGACGTCGCCGGTGAGCCCCTCGACCTCGGCGCCAGCGTCGATCAACAACAGGTCGCCGCTCCGCATACGCCGATCGTTCTCGTGGTAGTGCAGTACGCAAGCGTTCGCGCCGCTGGCGACGATCGAGGGATAGCCGTTACGGGGGCTCCCGGCCGACCGGAACGCCTCCTCTAGCGCAGCTTGCGCCTGATACTCGTACATACCTGGGCGCGTCACCGTCATCGCTGCGACATGCCCCGCACAGGTCACCGCGGCGGCGCGACGGATCGCCGCGAGCTCGACGTCGTCCTTGACGAGTCGCTGTGCAGCCAAGGCTGGGCCAGGATCACAGAGGTTCGGGTGCGCAGGCAGGCGCGACTTCCGGCGACGCTGCGCGACCTGCTGGAAGACATCAAACAACCGCCGATCGAAGGCAACTTCTCGGCCGAACGTGTGAAACACCGCGCCGTCATTCGAGATCAGCTCGCCAAGCGCCGACCACAGGTCCTCGATCGGCCTAGCTTCGTCGAGCCCGAAGCGTTGCTGCGCGCCGCGCGTGCCGTATCGGCGCCCATCCCAGATCTCTCGCTTGGGGTCACGAGACCGGACGAACAAGATCGCGTGGTGGCGACGACGGTCCAAGCGCCAGGCGACTAGCACCGCGGCTGGCTCTGGGAAACCCGTGAGGTACAGCAGGTCGGAGGCCGGTCGATACTCGTTGCAGACGTCGCCGTTCCGGGACGTCTCAGGGGCCGCTGGAAGGACAAGGACCCCATCACCCAGCGCGTTCAGCAGTCGCTGCCGGCGCGCGCGGTGGAGGGACGGATCAGGGAGTGCGTCTCGGCTCACAGCGGACGAGTTTGCCCGCCTCCCGCGTCACCGCGCAAGGCTCACGCCCTAGATCAGGACAACCGACCAGGGCGCTGCCCCTCGCCGTTAGAAGAAGGGCACCTCGACGAACACGTCCGGGTTATCCCACGAGACGGGGACCTCGACGATCACGGGCGCAAACCCGACGGCGTCGACCTCTAAGACGACTAACGCCTCGTCCTCGCTGTAAGCAGGGCTCAAGACGGCAGCGCCAAAGCTGTCCTCTAAGAAACCGACCTCCGCGTCACC